>ENA-OROQ01001403-OROQ01001403.1-human-gut-metagenome-genome-assembly--contig:-NODE-1403-length-12558-cov-3.1822_pt1 | contig 12558 bp, 9 predicted proteins | sample MGYA00242136_ERZ509062 | MGnify/ENA primary metagenome ERZ509062 (study PRJEB26280, sample SAMEA2338735) | human gut metagenome | biome: human gut; feature: human-associated habitat; material: faeces...
AACTTGGATCTCTTATTTTCTACGGCCCGCCAGGGACCGGAAAAACCACGCTGGCAAAGGTCATTGCCAACACCACCAGCGCTGAATTTAAGCAGATCAACGCCACAGTGGCCGGAAAAAAGGATATGGAGGAGATTGTGGCCGCCGCAAAGGACAGCAGGGGAATGTACGGCAAAAGAACCATTTTGTTTGTAGACGAGATCCACCGCTTTAACAAGGGACAGCAGGATTATCTTCTTCCCTTTGTAGAGGACGGCACCTTGATCCTTATCGGCGCTACGACGGAAAATCCTTATTTCGAGGTCAACAGCGCTCTTATCTCCAGATCCCGCATTTTTGAGCTGAAGCCTCTGGAAACGCAGGATATTCTGGAACTGATCCAAAGGGCCATTACGGATGTGGAACGGGGGATGGGTACATATGATGCAGTGATCGAGCCGGATGCCTGGCAGATGCGGCCAATGGAGCTGCCAGAGCTGCCTTAAATGCAGTCGAGCTGGGTGTACTTACTACAGACCGAAGCCCGGACGGGAAGATCCACATTGATCTGGCAGCGGCTCAGGAATGCATCCAAAAGCGGGCTGTGCGTTATGATAAGGACGGAGACAGCCATTATGATACCATTTCCGCTTTTATAAAAAGTATGAGGGGCTCTGATCCGGATGCAGCTGTGTACTATCTGGCGCGGATGATTTATGCAGGTGAAGATATTAAGTTTATTTCCCGCCGGATTATGATCTGCGCTGCAGAAGATGTGGGAAATGCGGATCCCCAGGCATTGACAGTAGCGGTAAGCGCCGCTCAGGCCGCAGAGCGCATCGGTCTGCCGGAGGCTCAGATCATCCTTTCGCAGGCTGTGACCTATGTGGCCTGTGCACCCAAGAGCAATGCGGCCTGCTGCGCTATTCAGGATGCCATGGAGGCGGTAAAGACGGAGCGTGCCATGCCTGTTCCCGTGCATCTTCAGGACAGGCATTATAAGGGCGCAGGAGCCTTAGGACATGGAGACGGATATCTCTACGCCCATGATTATCCCAAGCATTATGTACGCCAGCAGTATCTGCCTGATGGCATGGAGGGCCGTATCTTTTACAGGCCGTCGGACAATGGATATGAAACACAGATGAAAGCCCATATGGAATGGCTTAAAAATTAAACTTTACAATCACAGGGGAGAGCGTTTATAATGTCTGTATAAGCAATCAGGGCGCTTTCCCCGCATATTCCAGGGGCTTTCTGTCTGAGATATCAGCGCCCGGACTCATTCACGGTCAGAACCGTTCCGGTTTTGTACCATTCCCACTTTTGATTACATTTAGATAATTCAGGATCAATACAACTGTTCGTAAAATTAAGGAGAATCATATGCGAGAAAAATTACAGACCCTTCCTTTAGCGGAGCTCAAGGAATTGGCGAAATCTCAGGGGCTTAAAGGCATCAGTACCCTCAGAAAAGTTGAGATCATAGAACTTTTGTGCCGGGAAAATGAGGCGGCCGCACAGTCTGAAGCTGTTTTGCAGCCGGATTCCGGTTCCAGTGAAGGCCGTGAGGCACAAAGCAGCCGTGAACCCCAAAGCAGCAAAGAAAACGGTGAGCCGCGGGACAGCGGAAAGCCGCGCGATGGACGCCCACAGCGTGACTCCTCACGTCAAACCCGTTTTGTCAGACAGCCCCGGACTTCATACGGGCAGCAAAATTCCAGAGAAGCTTCCAGGGATTCAGCAGAAAGCAGGGAGCCAAAGGAGAGCCGGGAATCCAGGGAAACAGGAGACATTCGTGACACCAGAGAGACACGGGCAGACGTCCGCGAATCCCGTCCAGAGCCTCGCAGTGACACTTCCGGCATTGCCGGTCAGGATATGGCAGAGCTTGACAGCGGAATTGAGGCAAACGGTATTCTGGAAGTTATGCCGGATGGCTTTGGCTTTATCCGCTGCGAAAATTTCCTTCCGGGAGAAAATGACGTTTATGTGGCTCCTTCACAGATCCGCCGGTTCAATTTAAAAACAGGTGATATCATTGTAGGAAACAGAAGGATCAAAGCAGTAACGGAGAAATTCGCCGCTCTTCTTTATATCAAAACAGTGAACGGATATCCCTTAAGCGCCACAGAACGCCGCCCGAATTTTGAAGATCTTACTCCCATTTTCCCAAATGAGCGTCTTCATATGGAAACACGGGGAGAGCGTAACTCTGTAGCAATGCGTGTGCTGGATCTTTTATCGCCCATTGGAAAGGGTCAGAGAGGCATGATCGTTTCTCCGCCCAAGGCAGGAAAAACCACCCTTTTAAAGCAGGTCGCCAGAGCAATTACTGTAAATCATCCGGATATGCACCTGATGATCCTTTTGATTGATGAACGGCCAGAGGAGGTAACGGACATCCGAGAGGCGATCGTAGGGCCAAACGTAGAGGTTATCTATTCCACCTTTGACGAGCAGCCGGACCGTCATAAGCGTGTATCAGAAATGGTGATCGAAAGGGCAAAGCGCCTGGTAGAACACGGGAGAGATGTGATTATCCTTTTAGACAGCATTACCCGTCTTGCAAGGGCTTATAACCTTACCGTAGCTCCCAGCGGCCGTACCTTATCAGGAGGCCTTGACCCGGCTGCTCTTTATATGCCGAAGCGTTTCTTCGGAGCCGCCAGAAATATGCGGGAGGGCGGCAGCCTTACCATTCTGGCTACGGCTCTGGTAGATACAGGAAGCCGTATGGATGATGTAGTATATGAGGAATTTAAGGGAACCGGAAACATGGAGCTGGTTTTAGACCGCCGCCTGTCAGAAAAGCGGATTTTCCCGGCCATTGACATTTTAAAATCCGGTACCCGAAGGGATGACCTTCTTCTTAACCGGCAGGAAGCAGAGGCCGTAGACATAGTGCGGAAAGCCACCAATTCCCTGAAGCCTGATGAAGCCGTAGAGCGTATCCTGGATCTTTTCTCCAAAACAAGAAATAACTATGAATTCTGCGAAATGGTAAAGAAGATACGCCTGCTGTAAGGGAAGTTTTACTTGGCATCTACTTCCCTTTTTTTTCCTGGTGTAGTATAATCAAAAGCATAAAAATGCAGGTATTGCGATGCATGGGAAATCAGGAGGGAGTATAGAAATGAAAGATTACATGAAGATCTATCAGGAATGGCTGTCCAATCCGTATTTTGATGAAGCCACCAAAGCCGAGTTAAAGGCCATTGAAGGCGATGAGAACGAGATCAAAGAGCGTTTTTACATGGATCTGGAGTTCGGAACCGCAGGCCTTAGGGGGATCATCGGAGCAGGAATCAACCGTATGAATATTTATGTAGTAAGACGGGCCACACAGGGACTGGCAAACTACATTATCAAGCAGGGCGCTGCAGACAAGGGCGTAGCCATTGCCTATGACTCCCGCAATATGTCTCCTGAATTTGCCATGGAGGCGGCTATGACTCTGGCAGCCAACGGAATCAAGGCATACAAGTTTGAATCCCTGCGCCCCACACCGGAGCTGTCCTTTGCTGTCCGCGAGCTGGGCTGCGTGGCAGGCATTAACATCACTGCCAGCCATAATCCGCCGGAGTACAACGGCTACAAGGTATACTGGGAGGACGGCGCACAGTTTACACCGCCTCACGACAAGGGCGTGACAGAGGAGGTTCTTGCCATCGAGGATCTGTCCAGCGTAAAGACCACAGACGAGGCTTCTGCCATCGCAGCGGGCAAGTATGAGGTTATCGGAAAAGAGATCGACGACAAGTACATCGCTCAGGTAAAGGCTCAGGTTGTAAACCAGAAGGCCATTGATGAGATGCAGGATCAGATCCGCATTGTATATACCCCTCTCCACGGCACTGGAAATATTCCTGCCAGAAGAGTGATGAAGGAGATCGGCTTTACTCACGTATATGTAGTTCCCGAGCAGGAGTTTCCGGACGGAAATTTCCCTACTGTAAGCTACCCAAACCCTGAGGCCAAAGAAGCCTTTGAACTGGGCTTAAAGCTGGCTAAGGAAAAGGACGCCGACCTTGTACTTGCCACAGACCCGGATGCCGACCGCCTGGGCGTATATGTAAAGGATGCAAAGTCCGGCGAATACATTCCTCTGACCGGAAATATGTCCGGTTCCCTGCTGTGCGAATATGTATTAAGCCAGAAGCAGGCTGAGGGCAAAATCCCGACAGACGGACAGGTTGTAAAGTCCATCGTATCCACCAATCTGATCGACGCGGTAGCCAAAGCCTACGGTGCAGAGCTGATCGAGGTGCTTACAGGCTTTAAGTGGATCGGAAAGCAGATCCTTAAAAATGAAACCACAGGAACAGGAACCTATCTCTTTGGCATGGAAGAGAGCTATGGCTGCCTCATCGGCACCTATGCCCGTGATAAGGACGCTATTTCCGCTACGGCCGCTCTCTGCGAGGCAGCTGCCTACTATAAGCAGAAGGGAATGACCCTGTGGGATGCCATGGTAGCCATGTATGAGAAATACGGCTATTACAAGGATTCTGTCAAGTCTATCGGTTTATCCGGCATCGAAGGTCTGGCAAAGATCCAGTCCATCATGGAAACTCTGAGAAATAATACCCCTGCAGAGGTAGGCGGTTACAAGGTAGTATCAGCAAGAGACTACAAGCTGGATACGATCAGGGACATGGAGACAGGAGCGGTAAAGCCAACCGGACTTCCAGCCTCCAATGTACTGTACTATGACCTGGAGGACGGCGCATGGATCTGCGTAAGACCTTCCGGTACAGAGCCGAAGATCAAGTTCTACTTTGGTGTAAAGGGAACCTCCTTAGAGGATGCAGACCAGAAGGAAGCAGACCTTGGAGCAGCTGTTATGGCTATGGTAGATAAGATGATGTAATATAAAAGCAGTATAAAGATCAGCCGACGGGCAGTACGCACTGCCCGGCGGCTGATCGACGTTTATTTGTGAAGCTGTTTTTCTGCAATCTCCCGCAGTTCTTTAAATGCGGTTTCGAACCGTGTGGAACGGGCTCCCGGATTACGTTTCAGGATCCCTCTCTGGGATAAATCTATGTGGAGGGCCATATGCTGTCTCTGATGCGCCAGCTCAGACATCCTCCTGGTAAGAGAGCGGATCTGCTCTTCTTTGGAAGTCCTGTAAAGTGCAGCCTCGGCTTTTGCGGCAGCCAGCTTATGGGAAGCCTCTTCCTGGATATTGGCAAGTTTCTGGTTTGTTTCTGCTTTGAGCAGGGCTAACTGCACCTGTATATCTTCCAGTTCTGCCAGCATATGGGTCATGGAATCCAGTACCTTTGCCAGATTGAGGGCAGCCTGTACTGATTGTACGGTATCAAGGATGAAAAATACGGATATAAACAGAACCCAGAGCAAAAGCAGAGCTTGTGAGGTGTTTACGATCCAGAATTCCACCGGCTTATGGATTACCTCTGTCAGAAGCAGGGTAAGAACCCCCCAGGCAATAGAAGAAGAGAGGCAGATATATCCGTGTAAATTAAAAGCCTGGCTGCTGTAGTCCCAGTAGCGTACCCGGAACAGCTGTTCCATGCACCAGCCGGTTATATATTCAAGAGCAGTAGAAGCGGTCATGCCGGCCAGAAAGACCAAAAGGAGATGCTCTCTCAGAGGGAGGGATACCCACAGCATCATCACAGCTCCCGTACCATACAGAGGGAGCAGAGGCAGCCGCAGAAATCCCCGGTTTACAGGACGCCTTTCTTTTAGAGAAACATAGGATGATTCAAAGATCCACCCTAAAAAACAGTATAGATAGAAAATAAACAGCCATTGATACCAGGTGTATTGATACATATAATTATCCTCCATTAATGGTTGTATTATATTACCAGGTTACTACCCGGTCAATCACCTTTTGCTGTTCCTGTGAGGAACGGGTCAGATAGATGCGCGTGGTTTCGATGCTGTCATGTCCCATAAGGTCTGCCAGCAGAGAAATATCATTGAATTTTTCAAGAAAATTTTTTGCATACCGATGGCGGAAGGAATGGGGATATACCGTTTCAGGCCGGATCCGGTATCGTTTTGCAAGCACTCTAAGCTGTAAGCCGATCCCTCTGGGAGTAATGGGCTTTCCGCAGCGGCTGGTAAATATATATCCGGATGACAGTTCTCTCTGTTTTAGCCACACAGCCATTTCCCTGCAAAGCTGTCTGGGAAAATAAATACGGCGCATTTTTCCCCCTTTCGTGTACAGATCCATACAGCCTACGGCAATGTGTTCTGCCTTGATCTGAACCAATTCGCTTACTCTGGCTCCTGTAGCGCCCAGGAACCGCACTACAAAGTACCAGAATAGATCCTGATCCTTCAAAAGTCCCTTTTTCAGTTTTTCATAATCCCGTTTTGAGATTATATTGTTGAGAAATGGTTTCTGCTGGCACCGCACAGGAGGAAGCCGGAAATCTTCCGGAATTCCACTGTTTTTTTGGTACTTCACATATTGGTTGATCCCATAGATCCGTGTATTTACTGTTGCAGGCCGGTATTTTTTCAAAAGCTCTCTTTTATAGTCCTGTAATTCGTCTACGGTCAGCTCCTGATGATTTTTATAAAATTCCCGCACAGACGCCGCATATACCCTTACCGTATTTTCCGACGCTCCATTTTCTGAAAGCATGCTTTTAAATTCTTTGATCCGATCCTCCGGGAGCAGGGAGTTTCCATTGTTCACATTCATCCCATATGTCTCCTTTCACCAGTCTACTACCTTATTTACGATCCTGTATTGCTCCGCGCTGCTTCTGCGCAGATAAATCCGCGTAGTTTCAATGCTCTCATGTCCCAAAAGATCTGCCAGCAGAGAAATATCCCCGCAGGCTTCAATAAAGTTTTTGGCGAACCGGTGGCGGAAAGAGTGGGGGTACATTACCTCCGGATCCAATCCATACCGTGCGGCAAAGGTTTTCAACCGCGAGCGTATGCCGGAGGGAGTAATAGGAGCTCCAAAGCGGTTTAAAAACAGGGCTCCATCTGTACGGGCTGTAAAGTCATCCCATTTAAAAAAGGCTTTTCGAAGATTTGAAGGAATATAAATCCTCCTCATCTTATCCCCTTTGGAATACAGATCCTTAAAACCGCAGTGTACATCCCCTACCTGAAAGGTTACAAGCTCGCTGACCCTGACTCCGGTAGCTGCCATAAGACGAACGAGGAAATAATAGACCATTTCCTCATCCTCTAAAAGCCTCTGTTTCAGATATTCATAATCGGCCTGACTGATAATCTTATCCAGCCAGGTTTTCTGCTGGATCCGTATCATGGGGGCAGGAGAAGACCGGAGCTTTTTATCTTCTATAAAACAGTTTATTGCCCTGAGTCTTAAGTTTACAGTCTGGGGCTTATAATGCTCAAGCAGATAAACCTTGTAAAGCTGCAGATTTCTGGAAGTAAGCTGGGGATAGAGCCTGTAAAACTGCTCCACAGCATAGCGGTAAACGCAGATGGTGTTATCGGACATATTTTTCTCCTGAAGGTGCTCCAGGAAAACCTCCAATCCCCGGACAGATGATGATTTTGTAATCGCATTCATAATGAATTCTCCTTTTTTCATCCATCCTAGACCGATTTTTTAGAAATTGTAAGTGTGGGGGCTGGATAGCTACCAGGTTACGATAGAATCAATAATCTCACGCTGTTCCTGGGAAGATTTTGTCAGATAGATCCGCGTGGTTTCAATACTTTCATGTCCCATCAGATCCGCAAGCAGAGCAATATCATTGCAGCGGGACAGGAAATTTTTAGCGAACCGGTGGCGGAAGGAGTGTGGATATACCGTTTCCTCCGGAATACCATACTGTCTGGCACGAAGCTTAAGCTGGCTGTTGATCCAGCGGGGAGAAACGGCTCCGCCTTTTCGGTTGCGGAATAGAAAACCGGATCCCATGTTCTGCGAGTCCATCCACCCGGAAGCTTCTGAACAGAGATAGTCGGGGAAATAAATCCTGCGCACCTTTCCGCCTTTTGTATACAGATCCATATATCCAAGCTGTATATGCTCCCGTTTGATCTGGATCAGCTCACTGACTCTGGCTCCAGTACAGGCCAGGAACCGCACTGCAAAATACCATTTCATATCCCGATCTTTTTTCAGATTGTCTCTAAGCTTTTCATAATCCTTTTCTGAAATAATATTATCCAGAAATGGAGGATTCTGGCTGCGGATTACGCCAAGGCGGAAATTTTTTTCCGGAAGTGCCCATTTCCCACTTGTTTCATAAGAGTTTTTACACTCAGAACAGTAAGCCAGAAAGCGGTTTATACCATAGATCCGGCTGTTTACGGTAGAAATTTTATAGTGCTCCATCAGATACCGTCTGAATGCATCCAGATTCTCTGCGCTGATTTCTCCATAGAGCCTGAAAAAGAGCCGGAGAGCAGCCAGACAGCTGTCAACGGTGTGTTCTGATGCCCCATGCTCCTTCAGATACAGGATAAATTCCTCCTCCGGTTCCTTCGGCTTTTTTCGTTGTCCCATGATACATCCCGCCTCCTACCAGTTTACGACCTGATTGAAAATCCGCGCCTGCTCAGTGCTGGTCCGCCGCAGATAAATTCGGGTAGTTTCAATGCTTTCATGTCCAAGAAGATCGGATAAAAAAGAAATATCTCCGCCGCTTTCAATAAAATTTTTGGCAAACCTGTGGCGCAGTGAATGGGGATATACAACTCTTGGGTCAAGTCCATAGCGGCATCCAAGTACCTTTAACTGTTTGCGTACTCCTGAGACAGACATACGGCATCCGCTGTGATTCAAAAAAAGAGGCCCCTTTTTTCGGCCTTCATTGGAAAGCCAGTCCTTCAGCCTGATTTGCAGTCCTGACGGAATATATACACGCCTTATTTTATTGCCTTTTGAAATGATGTTCCGGTATCCGTGGGCGACGTCTTCGCAGTTAAATTCCACCAGTTCGCTGACCCGTACGCCTGTGGCTGCGATCAGACGCACGATATAGTAAAAGGTCAATTGTTCATCCTCCAGAAGCCGTTGCTTCAGATACTCATAGTCTCCCTGGCTGATCACATATTCGGTATATTTTTTTTGTTGAATTTTTAAAAGCCGCGTATTCATATTTTCTTTTTGCTGGAATCTGAGAAATGAATTCAGAGCACGTATTCTGGCATTTACAGTCTGCGGACGGTAGTGATCGATAAGATAGGCTTTGTAAAGGCTGATATGTTCCGGGGTGATCTCGCCGTACCGTTCAAGAAAATCCCTGGCTCCGAACATGTAAGAGGAAATCGTATTTGGGGACATATCACGGTTTTGAAGAAAGATTTGAAAGGCGGTCAGCGTTTCCGCCATGGCGTCTTTCCCTGTGACATTAGATGGCAGCTGTTTCATGCTGTGCCTCCTTAAAATAAATTTTGAAAATGATAATATCACAGATACAATTGAAAATGAAATAGTCAAATTGTTAATAAAGTACAAAAAATATATAAAAATAGTATATTTGTCATCTGTTTTATGAAAAATTAACAAAGATAGACAAAAATAAATAAAACTGTCATCTTATGTGCCTGAAAAAAGGCATGAGAACGATTCTCCCATGCCTTTCTATTTTGTCGGTATTTGATTTTGTTTTATTCAGCTGTCTCAGGAGCAGCTGCATCCTGCTGCCATACACCGTTTTCATCTACATAGAAGCCGTCCGGCGTAGTAGTATCCTTTAACATCCAGCCGTCCTCGTTGAGATAATACCATTTTCCGTCCGGATCCTGTTTCCAGCTGTTGGTGAGATAAGAGCCGTCAGACTGCCTGAATTTCCAGCCGATATCGACAGGCTCCCAGCCGGTTGCGACGCCGGGCCCCAGATTTACGGTTTCTTTTACAACCGTAGAAGCATTCCCGTCCCATACGCCGTTTTCATCTACATGATATCCGTCCGGAGTATCTGTATTTACAGCCATCAGGGCCGCCATATTGAAGTAATAGTATTTTCCGTCTGTATCCTGGAACCAGGAGTTTGCCAGATAATAGCCGTTCTTCTGGATGTAGCGCCAGCCGTCCGTATCCTGGAACCAACCTGGCATATAGGACACGCGCTTGCCTTCCGGCGTTACATAATGGCCGTCCGGCGTAACGGTATCCTTAAGCATTACTCCGCGTTCATCCATGTAATACTGCTCATCTTCCAGAGTAAGCCAGCCATTTGTAATATAGGTTCCATCGGGCTTTAAGTATTTTTTCGAGCCGTCTGCTTCTGTCTGCCATCCGGGAGTAACCGTACCATTGTAAGCGCCGGCATCGGAACCGTCTACATTGATGAGGTATTTGCGTACCTCCGGCGGGAGAGAAGAGGTGTCAGTGCCGTTGGGAAGATGGACTACATTGATATAGCGTTTATCCGTATCCAGATTTTTATTATTAGTTTTAAGGATGATCTGGAGCACCGGCTGAGTGCCTTCCGGCAGACTTCCCCAGTTTTCAGGAATCGCCCAGACTCCATCGGTATTTACCAGATCCGGCACAGTACCCCATGGTCTTGCATAGGTCATGGGATCAAAGGTATAGGCATAATCATAGCCTCTGTTTAAGATCACATTGCTTTCAGTAATGGTATTTCCGCCTACAAGAATTGCAAAATAATTTCCATTTCCGCAGTCAATGGGACGCCATTCAAAGAGATAAGCGCCGCAGTTTTCCATAGATGTACTGGAAAAGGATGTATTTACGGCAGCAAAAGCCGGAAGAGAAGAGGACGCAGCCATCACAGCGGCCAGTCCAAAGCACAATAAACGTTTTCTGATCATGAAAAGCCTCCTTTTGGTATCATTTTGAAGGGTATATTGAAATATAAAAAGAAGCGCTACAGCTAACATATCTCTATATCAGCTATAACGCTTCCCCCTTATGTCATATTAAATCTGACTGAATGTTGATCCGAAGATTAGTCCTCAACGTAGATAGCAACAATGCTGTTCTCGCCGTTAGCCTTCTTCTCGGTTACATAGTAGTAATCGCTGCCGTCCTTGTTCTTGCCCTTGCCATCAACGATCTTACCAGAGGTATTTACAAGGATGTACTCCTTCTTGTCGCCCTTAGCGTCCTTATCCTTATATGTGATGGAGTAAGCCTCAGACAGATCCTCAGCCTTCTTGGTATTGCCATTTCCGATATTTACAGCGTCGTTACCATTCTTGCCGTCTAACTCATCCTTAACCTGTACGCCGTCAGCGTTCATAAATTCTTTAGCGTCATCCAGCTTGCGGTAGGTAGTATACTTAACCTTATCACCCTCATAGTGACTTGTCTTCTCAACAACGATGTACTTGTCATCGGAATCAGCCTTTAACAGCATACCAGACTGGTACAGCTTGTCATCTTCCTCACCGGTTACACCAGCACCCTTGTGGCCGCCGGACTTCTCGAAGTAGAAGTTGTGGTTCTCACCGTCAATCTCAACGTTGGTCTTGTTGGTTCTCATAGCGCCGTCGTCTCCGTCACCGAAGTAGAAGCACTTGTAGCCGTTTGGCTCGTAGAACTCAGCTGCATGATCAAGGAAGTCATCCTCGTTATCGAAGTTGTAGGTATCATGATCATCAGCGTATACACTCAGGCTCTGATTAGCTTCATCTTCCTTGATGAACTTCAGACCGTTCAGCATACGGCCGTCATCACGGAATGCATACTTCTTGCCCTTGATGGTCTTGAACTCGCCTGCGTACAGGTTGCCGCTGCCATCTGCATAGTACCAGAAGTCCTCGTCATCATTGTACTTATCTTCGTTCAGGTACTCAGCAGGAACTACCTTGAACCAGCCCTTGCTTACGCGGGCACCATCTTCAACACTATTGAAGTACTTCCAGGACTCGGTATACTTGGAATCGAATGCCTTACCGGTAATTACCTCTGCAGAAGAAGCTACATTGGAAGTGAATGCGTTAGGATTGGTACCCAGATCATCCTCATCCAGAGACCACTCAGCTACCATTGCGCCGTACTGGTCGAAAGCGTACTTCTTACCATTGATAGTCTTATCCTTGGTTCTGTCGCCGTCCTCAGCGTAAATCTTCTTACCATTGGACTTGAAGTAGAACCAACGTGTCTGATCCTCATCATCGTTGAATGCAGCAGCGGTGTACTTGTAGTCATCGTTGGTTGCTTCATCGTATGTGATATCCAGCTGTAACCAGCCAGTGGTCATAGCACCGTCATCTTCGCCGCCGAAGTAGTAAACGCCTTCCTTGAAGCCGTCGCTGTCTGTATCGTCAACGCGCTCTGCGCTGTCCTCGTCAACCCAGCCGTACAGCATCTTGCCTTCGTCATCGAACGCATACTTCTTACCGTTGATGGTCTTTAAGGAAACCTTATCGTTGTCACCATTGGTTAAAGCCTTGCCGTTTGCCTGGAAGTAATACCAGTAGTGCTCTGGCTCGTCATCCTCGCCAGCATCCTCATTCTCAATAGCAACCCACTGATTGGAAGCCATTACGCCGTTGATATCTACGTAGTAGTAGTTATCGCCGTCCTCGATGAGCTGATCGATTGCCATCTCACCGTCGCTGTCCAGGTAATACCAGTTGTTTCCGGACTTCTTCCAGGAATCGGTTGCTCTCTCGCCGTCA
>ENA-OROQ01001432-OROQ01001432.1-human-gut-metagenome-genome-assembly--contig:-NODE-1432-length-12299-cov-2.04533_pt1 | contig 12299 bp, 10 predicted proteins | sample MGYA00242136_ERZ509062 | MGnify/ENA primary metagenome ERZ509062 (study PRJEB26280, sample SAMEA2338735) | human gut metagenome | biome: human gut; feature: human-associated habitat; material: faeces...
GGCAGATTGTTCGGGAGATACGTGTGATATCGAAAAACAAACTTCAAATTCAGCTAAGGACAGGCATGGTATTGGATGTGAATCTGTGATTAAAAGTAAAGAGGATGTTCGTATTAATAATAGAGAAATTAAAATAAAAGAACAAAGGGAGGCCATGTATAGATGCCGAAAATTGAGTTGAGCTTTGATATAGATAGGCTGGGGCAGGATGTCTTGAAAAGATTATATGCCATGACGGACGAAATATTTGAGTCTGAGGGTTTGAAATGTGTAGACAGGGGAGTGGTCCGGGTCTATGAGGATAGAGGGAGAAAGAAGGATTATGGACGTTTTTGGGCGGCGATTTTTGCGCTAAAGGAATCACCAGAGCTTTCTGCGAATTTAAAGGAATGTATATGGTACAATGGTTCAGTAAAGGAAAACCTGATTACAGGCTTCCTAAGAAATTAGTGCATGGATAGCAGGCAGAAGAAAGGGATAAATTTTGACCTGGATATGGAAGCGCTGAAAGAACATGATACAAAAAGGGGACTGACATCATGCATGCTATGATGTCAAGAACTTTTGGTAGTTTTATATTTCCCATTCATTTATCAGGGAGGCAGAGCGGTTGAATAAGCCATGACAGTTACGATGCCGGGAAGTGATTCTTTATACATGTAGGTATCTTCGGCCCCAAAATAATGAATCGCATAGGTTCGCAGATAACCGAATAAAAGAAGAGAAAGGAACGTATTGAGGAACAGAAAAGGAAGGAGGAAAAGTATTAATACCTGGACTGTGAGAAGATTGCGGACAGGTATGGATTAACGGGTTATACTCATCTTATGAATAAGTTATTGAAAAGGAATTCTGGTTTTGATGTACGATATTCTTGACAGACCATGGCTATTTTGTTATAGTCGGATACGAACATAACCGTATCAGGTCACCTTTGGGTTTAACAGCTGCAAAGGGTGAAAAGGGAATCAGGTGAAAATCCTGAGCGAACCGGTCACTGTAAATGTGGAGAAACCTCCGGACAGACCATTGCATATATTTGCGAGAAGGTGGGGGGATTGAAGATGCATAAGCCAGGAGACCTGCCTGATAGGAAAAACGGCGGCGCTCCAGGGTAAGCGGAGCCGGATTGGGGAGTTTCTTCATGGAAACTCTTTGTTTTTGTATTGTCATTTGCCCTGAACAGGGCTTTTTTTGTACAAAAAATTCGCCTCGTTCAACTGAGACGGTGAAGATGACAAATGCCCCAAATAATCTTAAAAGAGGAGAAAAAGGAATGAGGAAAAGAAACATGCTGATACCAGCTGTGATACTGATGGCGACACTGCTGTCCGCTGGCTGTACAGCCGGGAGTACGCAAGGAGTAACGGAGACAGCTGTTCAGGCAGAAAGCGCGGTAGAGGAGAATACAGACGAAAATGCGGAAACAAAAGCATTGCAGTCAGAGGAGAAGTCTACACTGGTTCTGGCTTATCCCAAGGACCTTGGGGATATGAATCCTCACACCATGTCTTCACCCATGTATGCTCAGGATTGGGTATATGATGGACTAACTGCATTGGTAAACGGTAAAATTGTACCGGAGCTGGCAGAGAACTGGGAGATTTCAGAGGATGGAAAAACATATACATTCCATTTGAGGAAAAACGTGAAGTTCAGCGATGGATCTGACCTGAATGCGGAGCTGGTAAAGGAAAATATCCAGGATGTAATTGATAATAAGGATGGGTACTCCTTCCTTCAGTGCCTGGAGGAGATTGATACCATGGATACGCCGGACGACACGACCCTGATTATGAATTTAAAAAATCCCTGCAACTCATTGTTGTCGGATATGAGTTTTAATAGGCCGCTGACGGTTGCGGGCAGGGCAGCCTTTCCGGAGTCAGGGAATATTTATAAGGATGGCGTAAAGAAGCCAGTGGGTACAGGTATGTGGACAGTAAAAGAGTATGTCCAGGACCAGTATACAATTTTTGAGAGAAATGAATATTACAGGGGTGAGAAGCCGTCATTCAAATATGTAAAGGTAGAAGTAATCCCGGATATGGACACGGTTGTAAACGCCTTGAAAGCTGGCGAAATCGATATGTATATTGATGTAAATGATGGTCTTTCTGCGGATGCGTATTATGAACTGGGAAAATTGGGATTCGGTACCCAGATGGCAGAGGGCACGCAGGTGACAAGTCTGAGCCTGAATACAGCAGGTGATATGCTGGGAGATGTGAGCGTGCGTCAGGCTTTGGAATATGCAACCGATAATACTGTGATTTCTGAGTATGTCTATGGCAGTCTGCAAAAACCGGCATCATCTTATTTTGCGGACAGCGTAACACTTACACAGACCGGTACCGATGGGTATCCATATCAACCGGAAAAAGCAGCAGAAATCCTGGAGCTTGCAGGCTGGAATCTGGAATCAGGCAGCGATTACCGGACAAAGGATGGAGTTACCCTGGAAGTGGATATGCTGTATGATACTGTTTTTAAAAATGGAAAAAATATCGGGCTGGTGCTTCAGGAACAGTATAAAAAAGTGGGGGTCAAACTGAATATCTGCGAGGAGGATTCTCAGGTGTTCAGGAAGAAGTGGAAAGAAGGGGATTTTGATATGATTCTCTACAGTTCCTGGGGTGGTTCCTACGAACCTTTCGCCACACTGGCCGCCATGAGAAGCGATGGAGATAAGTTCAGTACGGTACAGAAGGGAATGGACAATAAGGCAGAGCTCAATAAGGTTATGAACGAGGCACTGAGTGAGATTGATGAGGATAAGCTGAAGGAGGATTTTACATATATCATGGAATCCTTTAAGGAACAGGCTGTCTATATACCGCTGACTGTGTCCTCCACCCTGGCGGTATATGATAGCAGTCTTAAGGGACTTGACCTGACCGATGGCAAGGATGTGATGCCAGTGGGGAGCGTGGTGAGAGAATAGATATGGCCATTTAAGGTGGAAGAAATATGGGGAAATATATACAGAAACGACTGGTTGGTATGATAGTGCTTTTATTCCTGGTTTCCATTGCAGCCTTTGCCCTGGTGCGGCTGATGCCAGGAGATGCAGCGTTTGCTTACCTGAATTCTATCAATGCTCCGGTAACAGATGCGGCTCTGGCAAAAGTTCGGGCGGAATTAGGGCTGGACCGGCCGGTCATATTCCAATATACTGCCTGGCTAAGGCGGGTGGTGTGTCTGGATTTAGGTGTATCATTTATGACTAAAAAGCCTGTGTCCGGACAGCTGCTAATCAGTTTCCGATATACAATGATCCTGACAGCCATGTCCGCTGTCTGGATAGCGGTACTGTCCCTTCCGTTGGGGATTATGGCGGGAAAGCGGCCAGGCAGCGCGGGAGATCTTATAAGAGGGATTACGTTTCTCGGAAGTTCCATGCCGTCCTTCTGGCTGGGGTTCCTTCTGGTTGAATTGTTTGCGCTGAAACTTAAGCTGCTTCCTGTGCAGGGAGCAGAGACTTTCAGCCATCTGGTGTTACCTTCAGCTACCCTTGCCTGTTCTTATATCGCCATGTATACAAAGATGATTAGAGGTGGGATTGTAGAGAATATGGGCAGGCGGTATGCGGTCTATGGCAGGGCAAGGGGCCTGAAGAAGAATACAGTTTTGTGGAGACATGTACTCCCAAACGCATTAAATCCTGTATTCACAACCCTGGGATTAAGTCTTGGAAGTATGCTGTCCGGAGCTGTAATTGTAGAGAATGTGTTTGCCTGGCCGGGAATGGGGAGGCTGATTGTCAGCGCTGTTGCTGGAAGGGACTATCCGGTCATCCAGGGATATATACTGGTGATTGCGGTGGTATATACACTGCTTAATTTAGGCATGGATATATTGTGTGCGGCGATGAATCCCCAGATCCGTTTTGAGGGGGAGGAGAGGTGAGGTGGATTTATGTTCCGGAAATTAATAAAGGACAGGGTATGTCTTTTCTGCCTGTTCATGCTGATTCTGTTTGCAATAGCGGCTGTATTGGCCCCATGTCTGTCCCCAAATGATCCCAACGAGATCCATTATACAGCCAGGTTTGCAGGAATATCAAGCATGTTTCCGCTGGGGACGGACCATATGGGCCGGTGTATATTGTCGCGAATACTCTACGGTTCCAGACTGTCTCTTGGTTATGCCGTTCTGATTACTGTCATATCATCTGTGACAGGGACCATGCTCGGCATGCTATCCGGGTATACGGGTGGGCTGCCGGACCGGATTTTTATGGGAATATGTGACGCTGTGCGGGCTTTTCCCGGTATTGTCATTGTATTGGTGGTGGTAAGTCTTCTGGGAACTGGACTCTTTGAACTGTGCCTGGGAATGCTGGCTACCAGATGGGTCTGGTATGCCAGGGTCGCAAGGAATCTGACAAAGGCAGAGCGTGAAAAGGAGGCTGTACTGGCTTCCAGGATGGCAGGAAGCAGTTTGTTTTCTATAATCACAACGTTGATTTTTCCTGCTATCCGTATGCAGATGCTGTCTGTGACGACCATTAATTTTGGAACTGCCCTGACTGCCCTAGCGGGATATTCCTTCCTGGGATTCGGGGCGGCGCCTCCCAGCCCGGAATGGGGGATGATGATTCAGGACGGACGTTCCTTCATAAGCACGGATCCCTCCATGATGTTCTGGCCTGGTCTCTGCATTTTGGCAGTGGTGATATTTACAAATGGTTTGGGTGACAGAATTCAGGAGATTGCCGGAAAGATGAGGAGATAAGGGCATGCATTTACACAATCAGACAGAGCTTTTGCGGCTGGATGATATCAGGGTGGCGTTAAAGGAGGGAAAGAGACGTTTTACCGCAGTGAATGGGGTTTCTGTTTCTATATGTGCGGGAAGAAACCTGGGGATTATTGGAGAAAGCGGCTGCGGGAAAACACTCCTATGCCACTGTATACTTGGACTTTTAGATCAAGACGAGTGGGAAACAGAAGGGAGCATACTATTTGAAGGGCACAGGATTATCGCGGGAAAGGATGGCGTACGTCCGGGATTTTGCGGTACTGCAGCGGGTTTTATAGCACAGGATCCGGCTGGTGCATTTGATCCGCGGATGACATTGAGGGGACATTTTCTGGAAATGGCAGGGGTCTTTTCACAGAACCGTCAGGAGATATTGGAGCGGACAGCAGCCCTTTTAATCAGGATGGGAATCCGGGAGCCAGAGCGGGTACTGAAAAGCTATGCATTCCAGTTAAGCGGAGGTATGCTGCAGCGGGTCATGATTGCCCTTGCACTTTTAGGAAAACCGCGTCTTTTGATTGCTGATGAACCGACCACTGCATTGGATATCACCACTCAATGGGAAATTTTAGGCTTGTTGGGAGAGCTGAAAAGGGAGCAGGGGCTGACGGTACTTATGGTATCCCATGATTTAAGGGTAATCCAGAGTATCTCAGATGATCTTTGTGTCATGTATGCGGGGTATGTGATAGAGCAGGGCCCGGTATCAGAGGTGCTGGAAAATCCTTTGCACCCTTATACGAAAGGGCTTTTGGCCTCAAGGCCCGTATTTTCAAAAGAAGCAGTCCGGGTTATGGAGGGATATCCGCCGGGAATCAAAGAAAAAGTCCCAGGATGTCCTTTCGCTGACCGGTGTAAAGATGCTCTGAAATTATGCAGGCAATCGTGTCCAAAACTTTTAAAACATGGTCCGGTGAATCATCAGGTTCGTTGTTTTCGGGCCGGGGAGGGATGAGGATGATACATAAGCATACCATGCTGGAAGCTGATATGATAAGCCGCAGATACCGATGTGCAGGAAAAGGACAAGTGTATGCTGTTAATAACCTGTCACTTAAGATTCATACAGGAGAGTGCCACGGGATTGTGGGGGAAAGCGGTTGCGGTAAAAGTACCTTAATGCGTATGCTTGCCGGGATGGAAACGCCGAGCAGCGGACAGATTCTTTACAAGGGGGAGCCTGTAGCATTGCAGATGAAAAGGAAGCGGAATGAAATACAGATGATATTTCAGAACAGTATGAATGCAGTGAATCAGTATGCAACGGCCGAAGAGATTATTGGCGAACCACTTAGAAATTTTACCCATATGAACAAGGTGGAGCGCAGACAGCAGACAGCCGCACTCATAAAACAGGTTGGTCTGTCCGCTGCGGACCTTTTAAAATATCCGGCCCAGTTCAGCGGAGGACAGCTTCAGCGGATCTGCATTGCAAGAGCGCTGGCTGCGGAGCCGAAGATTCTTTTGCTAGATGAGCCTTTAAGCAGCCTGGATGTATCAGTGCAGGCACAAATCATGAAACTGCTGGAAATGCTCGGAAGGGAAAATGGACTTACCCAGGTACTGGTTTCCCATGATTTGGAAGCAATTTATTATCTTTCGGACAGCCTTTCTGTTATGTATGGCGGATGGATTGTGGAAGATATTGAACATATTGATATGTTTAGTACGCTCTGTCATCCATATACAAAAAGGCTATTTAAAGCATGCGGGGCCAAGTACTCAGAATACATTCCGGAGAAATCCGGTTACGGAGGAACTGTTGGTGGATGCCCCTATGAGGAACTATGCCCGGACTGTGTGGATGTATGCCGGAGCAGGACGCCGGAGATGAAAGAAATCCAAGAAGGTCATTGGGTGAGATGTCACAAAGTGGGCTGACTGGCAGATAGAATATAATATTGAATTTATAATAAAGTATGGAGGTATGAGATGTTAAATATTAAATACGATATTGTGGGGTCATTTTTAAGACCTGGGAAGATTAAGAAGGCGAGACAAAAATATGCAGACGGCAATCTGTCCTTGGAAGAGTTGAGAAAAATTGAAGATGAGGCTATTAGAGAACTGGTTTCGACGGAGGTTTCCCATGGCCTTGAATTTGTGACAGATGGTGAATTCAGACGAAGGTGGTGGCATCTGGACTGGCTTAAGGAATTTGACGGTTTTACCACAAAGCATTTGGACAAGGAACGCAACGGTGTGGTGAATCATATAGAACTTGGATATATTACCGGAAAAATTTCTTATAGTCAGGAACGTGTGCATCCGGAGATTGAGGCGTTTGATTTTCTTCTCTGCGAGGCTGAAAAATATCCGGGTGTGACAGCAAAAAAATGTATTTCCGGTCCCAATATGATGCTGGTAGATAATTATCTTCAGATGGGGATTAAAGAGGTACCATATTACGGCAGCAATATAAATGCATTGATTGAAGACATCGCTCTTGCATATCAGGATGCCATAAAAGATTTGTATGAACATGGATGCAGGTACCTTCAGATTGACGATACTTCCTGGACCTACATGATTGATGAAAAATTTTTGAAGAAGGTTGAATCCCTTGGATATAAAAAATCAGAAGTGCTGGAGTGGTTCAAGCGTGTTTCCACCAGGGCTTTGGAAGACAGGCCGGCGGATATGGTGATTGCAACACATTTCTGTAAGGGTAATTTTAAAGGGAATCCACTTTTTTCCGGTTTTTATGATTCCGTGGCACCGATTATCAGCCAGATTCCTTATGACGGATTCTTTGTGGAATATGACGATGAACGTTCGGGTTCCTTTGAACCCTGGTCCATATTAAAAGGGACTGGAGCAACCTTTGTTGCAGGACTTATTTCAACCAAAAACCCCGTATTGGAAAGCTACGATGAGATTAAACGAAGATACATGAAGGCGAAAGAAGTTGTGGGCGCCAATATCGCCTTGTCACCACAGTGCGGATTTGCTTCTGTTGAGGAGGGCAATTGTATTGATGAGGATACTCAATGGAAAAAGATTGATCTGCTGGTTAGATGCAAAGATTTCCTGTAATGCTGTTATTTTTCTATTTTGCAATATAACTGCGATTTGGGGATGCTGCCCGCATCCCTGTTGAGAACATGGGGAGCGCCGCTGGGATTTTATATCTGAGCAGGCGCTTTCAGTGATTATATAAAAATTTATACGGAAAAAGATTGAAGAATGTGTCCGGCTTCAGGAAGAAATCGGCCTGGATATACTGGTACATGGGAAATATGAGCGCAATGACATGGTGGAATATTTTGGTGAGTGTCTGGATGAATTCCTGTTCGCGGAAAAGCATGGGTACAGTCCTAGGGGACATGATTTATAAAGCCTTCTATTGTCTGGGAGATGTATCCAGAAGCCGGCCCATGACAGTAGAATACACTGTATATACTCAGAGTCTGACAGAAAAACCGGTTAAAGGTATGCTGACAGGTCCTGTTACAATATTTAACTGGTCCTTCCCACGGTGCTGGAATAGACTTGGATGTGGCATTTATTCTATCAAAGTTGTTTATTATGCTTAGGTAGTTTAGGTGCCATTTATGATTTCTCCTGCATATAGAAAAACATATACCGTTATATGGGTTTTAGATGTGAATAAAAAAAGATATAATGTTAAAATATAACAAAAGATATCATGGACAAACATAAAAAAATAGCAATATTCACAAAAGGAGGTAGTACATGTTAGGGGAATCATTTTACAAAAAGGCGGATGAAATCATTGAGATGCATACGCGGGAGGAGCGGTCGCTGATACCAATCATTCAGGACATTCAGGAGGAATACCGGTATCTGCCCCCGGAACTGCTGACATATGTGGCGAAAGAGATTGGCATAACAGAGGCAAAAGCTTACAGTGTAGCCAGTTTTTATGAAAATTTTTCATTTGAGGAGAAAGGGAAATACATTATCAAAATATGTGATGGCACAGCCTGTCATGTAAGAAAGTCAATGCCTATCTTGGATTATCTATATAAGACGTTAAAACTAAATGCGAAAAAGCATACCACGGAGGATGCACTTTTTACGGTGGAGACCGTTTCTTGTCTGGGAGCCTGCGGTCTGGCTCCAGCGATCACCGTAAATGAGAAGGTTTATCCTAAAATGTCACCTGAGAAAATGAAGAAGCTGCTGGAAGAAATCAAACGGGGGGAGCCAGATGCGGGTTGAGGACAGAACACAATTAGAAATGCTGCAGAGACAGTGCAGGGACAGAAAGGATGGGTATACTTGCAGGATTCTGGTGTGCGCAGGAACCGGCTGTGTTGCCACTGGTTCTCTGGATGTGTATAGTCAACTGCGGGAACTGTGCAAAGAGGACGAGGGCATACGCGTGGAGCTGGAAAAGGACGTTCCTCATATCGGTATCGTGAAAAGCGGGTGCCAGGGTTTCTGTGAATTAGGTCCCCTTGTGAGGATAGAGCCGCAGCACTGTCAGTATGTTAAAGTGCAGCCTGAGGATTGTTGAGAAAACGGTAAAACAGGGAATACCTGTAGAGCGCCTGTTCTACAAAAAAGAGGGGATTTCTTACGGAGCAGTGGATGAAATCCCATATTTTGCCCGTCAGACCAGAATCGTGCTGGAACAATGCGGAAATATTGATGCAGAATCCGTGGAGGAGTATATGGCTGCAGGCGGATTTAGCGCGTTGAAAAAAGCATTGTTTGCCATGACGCCGGAAGCTGTGATTGCAGAAGTAGAGTTTTCAGGGCTTCGGGGACGCGGCGGCGGCGGATTTCCAGCAGGCCGGAAATGGAGACAAGTGGCTGCCCACAAAGAGGAGCCCCTTAAGTATATTGTGTGCAATGGCGATGAAGGGGATCCGGGAGCCTTCATGGACGGAAGCGTTATGGAGGGAGACCCCTGTCGCCTTATCGAAGGCATGATGCTGGCAGGATATGCAGTTGGTGCATCGGAAGGCTTCATCTATGTACGTGCTGAGTACCCATTGTCCGTGGCAAGATTGAGGCAGGCCATAGGGCAGATGGAGGAAAGAGGACTGCTTGGAGATTCCATTTTAGGCACTGGTTTTTCATTCCATCTGCACATCAACAGAGGGGCAGGCGCGTTTGTATGCGGGGAAGGCAGCGCCCTGACCGCATCTATTGAAGGGCACAGAGGTATGCCCAGGGTTAAGCCGCCCAGGACGGTGGACCAGGGTCTGTGGGGAAAGCCTACCGTGCTCAATAACGTGGAGACGTACGCTAATCTGCCGGGCATTATTGTCAACGGAGGGAAATGGTTTCGCACTATAGGCACAGGAAACAGCACCGGAACAAAGACTTTTTCTGTCACTGGATGTATTGAGAACACGGGCCTGGTGGAGGTCCCTATGGGGACGACCCTGCGGACAATCATTTATGATATCTGCGGAGGGCTGAAAGAGGGAAGTGAATTCAAGGCAGTACAGATTGGCGGACCGTCAGGTGGGTGTCTTACGGAAGAACATTTAGATGAACCCCTGGATTTTGATTCTGTCCAGAAATTCAATGTAATTATAGGATCCGGTGGTTTGGTGGTCATGGATAAGAATACTTGTATGGTGGAAGTGGCAAGATTTTTCATGAATTTTACCCAAAGGGAAAGCTGCGGCAAATGTGTACCGTGCCGGGAAGGAACAAAGCGGATGCTGGAGATACTTGAACGAATTGTGGAAGGGAAAGGGGAGCCAGATGATATTGAACGGTTGGAACAACTGGCGGATATGATATCCAACACTGCGTTGTGTGGACTTGGAAAGAGTGCTCCTCTTCCTGTTATCAGTACCATAAAAGCATTCCGGAAAGAGTATTTGGAACATATTAATGAGAAAAAGTGCAGGGCAGGAGTCTGTCAGAGCATGAAGACGTATATAATTGATGAGGAAACATGCAGGGGATGTTCTAAATGCGCAAAGGGATGTCCGGCAGGGGCGATTGCAGGAGAGTTAAAGCATGTATTTACAATCCGGCAGCAGCAGTGCATTAAGTGCGGGGCCTGTGCGGAGGCATGCCCATTTGGTGCAGTTCATATCCAATCATAGAGCATAGGGGGGCAGAAAAAATTATGGGATTTATGACAATAGACAGAATACGGGTTGAATTTACGGATGAACCCAATGTTTTATCTGTGATTCGAAAGGCAGATATTGATATTCCAACGCTTCGGAGTTATCCATTTATGGAGCCTGCAGGCTGTGTACGGTGGAGAATGAACGAGGGAAGACATTTGCATCATGTTCCGAACCTCCAAGGGATGGAATGGTCATTTATACCAATACGCCGCGTCTCATGAAATACCGGAAGATGATACTGGAGCTATTACTTGCAGCTCATTGCAGGGATTGCACCACCTGTATCAAGAGCGGGGAATGCCATTTGCAGGAATTGGCCCACCGTATGGGAGTGACTCATGTAGGTTATGAAAATACAAAAACGCAGTATCCCATCGATATGAGTTCTCCGGCTATTGTGAGAGACCCAAATAAATGCATACTCTGCGGCGACTGCGTCCGCATGTGCGACAATGTACAGTCCGTCAATGCAATCGATTTTGCCTATCGGGGAACGGAAGCCCTGGTGACACCTGCCTTTAACAAAAACATTGCAGAGACGGATTGTGTGAATTGCGGACAATGCAGGGCAGTCTGTCCCACAGGCGCAATCAGCATCAATACTAATATTGAAGTCATATGGGAGGCATTGGCTGACCCAAATACAAAGGTGGTGGCTCAGGTGGCTCCAGCGGTAAGGGTGGCAGTAGGAGACTTTTTTGGTATGGCGCGGGGAGAGAACGTGATGGGGAAGATTGTAAATGTGCTCCATCGTATGGGATTTGATGAGGTGTTTGATACGGCCTATGGTGCGGATCTGACAGTAATTGAGGAATCCAAAGAATTTCTGGAACGGTTGGTTTCGGGAAAAAACCTTCCACTCTTTACTTCCTGTTGTCCGGCATGGGTAAGCTTTTGTGAAAACCGGTATCCTGAGTTCAAACAAAATCTGTCCACTTGCAGGTCACCCCAGCAGATGTTCGGTGCGGTCATACAGGAGTATTACAGGAATCCCCAGAAAAGTGGTGGAAAGAAACTACTGTCAGTATCCATTATGCCGTGTACAGCAAAAAAGGCAGAAATACTGCAGGAGGAATCCAAGACAAACGGAAAGGCAGACGTGGACTATGTGCTGACCACTACAGAACTGGTTACGATGATTAGAAAGTCGGGCATCAGATTTGAAAACATAGACATTGAATCTTCGGACATGCCCTTCGGGATTGGATCCGGGGCAGGTGTCATTTTCGGAAACACAGGCGGAGTAATGGAAGCCGTTTTGCGCCGGTTATGTGAAGGGCATGACAGGACAGAGATGGACCAGATTCGGTACAGTGGTGTAAGAGGGGAAGAGGGATTGAAAGAGATTACTTATGATTACAACGGAAGGAAAATACGGGCAGCCATTGTAAGTGGTCTTGCAAATGCAGACATGCTGATGAAGCGTATCGGGAACAAAGAAGCGGAGTATGATTTTGTGGAGGTCAT
>ENA-OROQ01001435-OROQ01001435.1-human-gut-metagenome-genome-assembly--contig:-NODE-1435-length-12274-cov-10.7266_pt1 | contig 12274 bp, 11 predicted proteins | sample MGYA00242136_ERZ509062 | MGnify/ENA primary metagenome ERZ509062 (study PRJEB26280, sample SAMEA2338735) | human gut metagenome | biome: human gut; feature: human-associated habitat; material: faeces...
TCGCACTGAGTGTATCAATAAATTTTTCAAATCTTGTTCGTTTTATCTGTACACGGTTTCCATTCCAAAGTAAATACTCTGCATTTGGATTATTGCTGACTAGCTTACGCAGCTTTCCTTCTCCAATACGAAAATAGGATGCTGCTTCTTCAATGGTAAACGCTCAAAAGGTTCTTTCCATTGTTAGTTGAATTCACAGCGAAATTGCTCGTGTAAAAGCACTTTTGCTTTTAATAAATCAAAACTATTTTGTCCATACATAATTCTCTTAATTACTTTAATTTTGTTGACACTTCCTTCGGCAAGTCCATTATTATACTTTAATTTTATCCCGTTTTTTACCGCATTAATATCAATTCTTATGCCGTTAACATAGGTCTGTAGCTCATAGAATTCTTTTATTGCAGCATATAATTCTGTAATCACTGGGTACGTTTTAAGAACTTGCTCATATTGTGTTTTGGTAATTGTCTTGACATCACTTAATCCCTTATAGATTAATTGTATCAAAGATCTTCTCTGAATGTATTCTTTCGATTGATAATCCGAGCAGGTCTCTTGTTGACTTAAATGTGCTTCATTTCGAATACGTTCTTTTTGAATGAACATCCTTAAGGATGCAACTGAACCTTTATAACCTTTTTCGGTAATAATTTTATGAATATTGGGATAAGTCATTCCTTCGCTTCTTAACTTAATTACTTCAGCTTCATATGGTGCAAGCTTTCCTGGAATACGAGCATTGTAATGTCCATCTTCAACAGAATAATCTGGAGATAAATATCTTTGTATCGTTTTATAGGTATGATGCATAGTCTTGGCTATTTCTTCTATAGACACACCTTTTTTAGCTAATGCTCTTGCCTCATTAACTTCATTTTGTTTCTGTTTCATAGCTAATAGATTTTTCTTTTCCTTTACAATTGTCCTATTTTCAATTTCATCAGGATCGAGCATCAAATATTTTTAAACTGTTTTTACGGAGGAGTGCAATAATAATGCGATTTCATTGACTGTCATATTTTCCGAACGTTTTTGGTGAGCAAAACTAACACGTTCTTTGCGATTATTTATGTTATGTAATTTTAAAATTTCATCCGCTTCAGCGCTTACTGCTGGAATTTCTATACGTGCAGGAAATGTTCTTATCATATACTTTGTTATAGCCTCAGTCAGTCCCTTTATTATGTGGAATCTGTCACTTACTTGGATTATACCAGGATGCGATCTTTCTGCTACATTTGCATACAGCTGTGCACTATCTCTAGAAATAACTTCAATATTAGAATATTTTGATAACCACTCTTTTACTTCATTAGTATTTCGAGTTGGAATCAAATCGATTATCTTCTGACTTTCCAAATCAACCATCACTGTTCCATACAAAAACCGTTTGCGCAACGCGAAGTCATCAACACAAACTTTTTTTACAGAAGACTTATCCATAATTGATGGCATTTTTTTAAGCAAAGAACAGATACTGCTTTTTCCAACTTCTATACTGTTTGATTTTAGAATCTTTGCTGCATTCACAGAACTAAGCTGTGCTGATGTAAATAATATATTCTGAACAAGTCTTCTGGTTTTCTTTCCATTATTTTCTACAAATGGATGGCACTCAGAAAATGTTTTCTTTTCACATTTGCAATTAGAACAAAACATTTTTCTAGTTTTCACAAGAAGTATTACCTTTCTATTTTGCATAGGAAGATCTTGAATTTCTCTTTCATAAGATGAATGTACCTTTGATGAAAGAGTACCACAATAAGGTCATTTTACTTCACTCATCTTGGAGCTAATATAAAATACAGCAACATTATTTTTGATATGATATTTGTCAAGTTGATAATTCGGATCTAATGCAGTAATAAAATCTTTCATTTGTTTGCTACCTCCAACTATATACATATCATATCAATTTAATACTTTGAAATCAACTAATACTGGAAAGAACCTTTTGAGCGTTTACATGTTAAGTCGTTCCAGACCTTGACATTTCTAGAGTGGTTTGTTGTAAGGTAACCAAGGAAACTTATGGCAAATTCTCTTACATCATGCTTATGTGCATTTGGAATTTCTCATTTTAGCTTGTACCTAAAGTCATTAATGGAAGGCTCTGTTTTAGTGGGATAAGACTTGCAATTAGGATACTTCCGCAAGAGGAGCCTGCATTCTACAGTAAACATATTCACTTAATCAGTAATTCCTTTCCATACTATATTACTCAATTGCGAAACTGTTAATTCTCCAGATTGGAATTTAGTCCACGCTCCTACATAGTCAACATTACTGGTTAACGCTTTTATTTCAAATTCTTTATTGGGAATATATTCTGTTGCTATCACTTGATTAATTTTCATAAGTACATTTTGAAGTATCTGCATTTTAAATAGCTTCATTTTGATTTCCTTATACAAAATATAACTATCCGATAAACCATCCGTTCCAAAACTCCAACCAATGTTTCTCACCTTTTTTAAGAACCTTTTTCTGTTTTTATCTGCATGTACACTAAAATCATATGCAAGCCCAGTGTTTATTAATTCTAGAGAATTAGATGTAATATCATATTTCCCCAAATGTTTTACAAGGTTTTTAAAGTAATTTCTTTTATATCCAAAATCCTTTAATTCAAAAGTAATTAATTTACCTTCTTCAATATTAAATTCAGAAATTTCATTTGAATAAGTCCTTGAGTAAAACTTACCTTTCTTTGGAATTCCTTTTACTTCTCCTATATGAATGGCACTTGGTTTTTTAATTTCTTTTCCATTCTCATCAGCTTCGTTAATATAATCTGGCTTTACGAAAATATATGCCTTTCCATAAACAGCCATGCTATAAAGAACTCTATCAATAGATTGACTAAACTCATATGAAAAATCATAATGCCTACCGTTTCCAAATAATTCTACAATCTCTTTATCATCTGGAATGATTATGTAGAAATCTCTTCCATTAATTTTCCCTTCACTTAACGAATACTCATAATCTGAAAACAAATCACTGTAAAAACTATGCGAATAAAGGTTATCAATGGGACGTTTATATACTTTTTCCATCTTCCGTTTTATTCTTAACATATTATTCATTCAAATCATCCTCCCACGAAAATCTAGTGTGAAATCTCTTTTCCTCAGGGAGTAGCGGATTAATACATATAACCCAAAATACTTCGGATGGATCTGTCGTAAATCCCATGTCTAAAAAATTTGAGCAAAATGCTTTAATAATTTTACTATCAGTCTTTATCGCTTGTCCGAACATAACATATTCCGTTTCAATAGTAGCAGACTCTCTTATTGCATTTGCAACAAATTGATTCCAATTTGTTGCAAGCATATTTCTTGCCCCTATGCCAAAAAGAAATTTATTTCTCTGTGATGCAAATTCGATTAATTGAGCCGCAACCTCTGTTGATTTCTCCTCATCCTCTTTTACATTAAATACAAGTTTTAAGGCTTTTTTTACAATACTACACCATTCTACATCTTTAAAAAATTCTCCCCACAATATTCCAAGTCCTCCAATTTGTGCCCATTCAACAATCGGAGACGTAAACATATAATATGCATATTCTACTCTATATAAATCTTTATTCTTTATAAAATCTGATCTGATATACTCCTGGTATAAAAACATTATCTTTGTCAGATTCTCAAAATCTTTTTCAAATTGCTTTTTATCTGAGTTGACAATAGCCTCAACCGCATCTTCTGCAATATGGTTATAGCAATCACCTAAAAAGTCAGGATATTCTTCTCTTCTATCCCAATTTTTAATTGCAAAAGCACTTGAACATTTTAGCAACATTTCTGGAAGTTCTTTTTTACATTCCAAAAATTTTTCTTCTACTCCTGCCAATCTACTGTCATCCCATTTATCTGCAGAATCCAAATGATATTTATTTAAATTCTTTTCTACCTGATTTGCAAATTTAAAGAAGTTTGACAACTTAGACTCATATTCATAGAATCTTGTAAGCATAATGCACGCTTCATAATGCATATTTTTCTCAACAAAAAAACTACTCAATGAATATGCCTGTTCAACACCTTCCTTAACCATATCAAATAAGGTATTTACATAAACAAACTCCTCTTTTGCCACATACTGCTTAATTAACCAATCAGGAGTGATACGATGTCCTTCTGCATAAACCTCAGTTATCATCTTCTTATATATTTCTATATAATTTCTTCCCCTAATTGCCTTTATAGAATTGTATCTCTTTCCGGTGTCAATTCCTTTTATAACCGATTTGCTTATTGCATTAATATCAAGATTACTAAAATACTTACTTGACTCCAATATTATATCCAAATATAAAAGAGAAATATGTTCGACAATTCCTGCAAAGGCAACATTCTCTTCTATATTAGTGTTATCTACAAAACTTTGAATAACACTTTTTAGCCAATCAATTTGTCCTACATAGTAATTTGCTTCTTTTTGTTCTATTGCAGATTTGCAAACTGACTCAAAGACTGAAAAATAACTATATAAAGTACCCCAGTCATTCCTTTTAATCAAATAATTTACACATGCATGATTTATTGACATTAATTCATCTTCGAACCAATAAAAATCAGGTTCTTCCTTTGGTCTTAATGAGGTTCCTGTTCTTAACGCCATTGAGGTTTCCGTGTCATTAGCAAAATGCCACTTCTGATATGCTCCTTTTCTCCTAAACCACAATGAATCTCTCGAAATATGCCTCTTAATAAACCAATACTGTTCAATAAGGCCTAGATTCGTACACATAAAACTAAGAACAGATGAGCTATCTGCCGAATCAGGATTACATCCATACTTTTGAATAACTTTTAGTAATTCAATTCTATCTGATGCAATCTTACAAAAGTGATTTTGATAATTTGCATCTGATGCATACAATTCTCGATTAAGACTTTTGGTAATCACTCTTCTTAATGCAATATAAGCATCATCTGATACTCTAAATACATCTGACAACTGGTATATTCTATTTCCAGTTATTCCAAAAGAAATAACAACCAATATTGACCATATAATTAATGTACCGGCAGATACCCAACCAACGTCATATCCCATTAATAATTCAACAAGTATAATTGTTCCATATATTATACAACTACTAATGGCATTTAAACACTTTACCGTCAACCTATCATATTGAAAGGCAATAGCTATTTTTTCTGGAGCATTAGCATATCTTGTAGAATATATACTTGAAATATTAGAGCAATACAATCCTAAAATAACACCTGCAACGCCCAATTCTCCAATAAGTACATCTGACAAAATATTACTATTTATAACCAGTATCACGCCAATTCTAAGTAACAGCCTATCCAACAAACCAAGAATTGTTGCTAATATTATTCCCTTAATAACACCAGAAACAAATCTCTCCAAAAGAAGTCTGTTAAACGACCAATATTCCTTAGATGACTGTCTTCGACTGTCCAAAGTAAAGCATATCTTTTTAAGTTTAAAAATCCAATTTAATAGTATCTTTCTTATTTTCCAATATCTTTTAGTTTTCAATAGTGTCTATCCCATCTTCTAATTTCACAATAATGCAATACGCATAACTAAGGGATTGCCATGTCTTACAATCCCTCAAAACATCAAGTATGTTTCTCTTTGATAAGCTCAGTCCACGTTTTTATAACATTCAAGAGCGGTCTCAATATCCTTACTCATAATACACTCTAACATCTGAATACTTCTTATCAATATTATCATATAGGTGAAACGAGTAGCCTCTCAAACGATAAAATCCAATTGTCTTTAACGCCTTCTCTACATCTTCTCGAGATGTAATCTTCATTACTACATCTACATAAGATTGCTCTTGCTATTCTATTATTAATATTTGTTTTGGATACCGATACATAAAACAACCCCTAAACGAAAAAGTCCCACTGGATTACGCAGAAAAAATCAAAGGTGTGGTGGGTTCTGTTAATATCATTATACGGCTTTCGATATTACTGTCAAAATTTCTTTTGTAAAAAATCAGCTACATGCATTTGCTTCTTGATTTTATGTTGGCATTCATCAATTTCTAATTTTCAAGACATATCTCTTATAGTTTCCATACGTCTTAACTACCGATTCGATCTTCCAAAGGTGTAAATTCCACATCTTCATCCAAGCACCCCATAAAATCAAGGCTTTCGTCCCTTAAACACTGCCGTGACATATGAAAAGTACCTTTATTTTCTCCATTTTATCTCCTTATATCCTCTCAAAGCCTTATAAATACTGACTTTTCAGCCTTTGTGCATTTTTCTCTTGAAAGGTTCTTTTTCTTATAATTTCTTGTATTTCCTCATGTTTTTTCGGGTGTTTGGGGTATAAATGAGTTATTTTCCCAGTCCGAAAATCCTTATGAAATAAGGCTTGCACGAGTTGTTTGTGCATGTTTTTGAGTTATAAACCGGTTCTTATCCAGTTCATCCCTTGCTTCTTTTAATCTGGCAAGTTCTTTCTTCGCAGCATCATAACCGGTATGCGTGTAAATATTAAGCATCACAGATATATCTGAGTGTCCCATCAAATATTGCAATGTCTTCGGATTCATTCCGGAATTCGCCATATTCGTGCAATATGTATATCTGCATACATGAGGAGTAATCAGCGGTAACTGTAACAAATGTTCCCGATTATACTTTTCTCTTGCATGCTGCATGTACTTTTCCCAGTGAAGTGCAACCATCGGTCTTCCATTCTTATCCAGAAACAGAAAATCTCCGTATCCATCAATCATCGGCTCTTTTTTGGGCTTTCTTCGATTCTTTAAGATACGAAGAAAAGCCTCCTTTACCTCTGTTTCCATTGGAAGTAATCTTGTTCCACTTGTAGTTTTTGTAGATACAATGACATACTTCATATCCCGAGTTCTCTGTAACTGATGATTCACATTTATAATCTCATTTTTTAAATCTAAATCTTTCACAGTCAGTCCACAAAATTCTGATATTCTAAGGCCTGTCTTAAACAGAATAAAAATGCATCATAATACTGATTGTAATGAGAATCATTCTTTACAAATTCAAGAAATTTCGCTTCATCCTCTAGAGAAACAGCCTCTCTTTTCTGACTGTCATTCACTAGAACAGTTCCCAGTTCAAATCCAAATGGATTTTTTAGAATCAGATCATCGTCTACTGCCATCTGAAAGGCTGGTCTCAAAACACCTCTGATGGAATGGATGGAGCTATATCCTCTGCCGTCTCTTTGCAGCTTGATCAGAAATATCTTTGCATCAGCCAACTTTACCTCATCCACTTTTTTATAGGAGAATTCTTCCTTTTTCAGTACATTAACCACAAATTTGTAATTTGCTAATGTGTTATGCTTTACTCCGGTTTTCAGGGAAAGGTAACATTCTACAAACTCAAGCACAGTTATCTTACTCCCCGTGATTCCCTGCATCTGCAAAGACTGAACTTTTCGTTCTTTTTCTCTGAGCGAAAGATCTGCTCGCTTTCCTTCAGGCATCTTATCTGCTTCTGTTAATCTCCAACTATATAATATTTTTCGCTTTCCAAGTGAATCCGTGTATTTATAACGATAACGCCCACTTGATTCCTGCCATTCTCCTTGCTGGAGAACTCTTCCTTTATCATCACGTCTCTTTGAAATCATATTTTACCTCCAAGGGGACGCAACATGATGTTGTTAGTATATCATGTAATCCCCCATTCGAACACCTAGTCTATATTATTCTACGGAACAACTGAAAAGACTATTCATTTCAAAATAATTCCATTGAACCACATTGCTGTTAGTTCATCTCTATTCTTCAAATCATAAAATTCTAGGAATACCCCCTATGCAATTTCGCGAAAATTTGCGTTTGAGGGGGCATCGGTCTTCTGTATCAATCGTTCTAGAGATTAATATCCCCCTGGTTATTTTATCAATCCATCAAACACATGTTCTTTTTCTGACAACACCTTCATTTTCTTTTCCTTTATTGATAACAATTCTTTTTTATACTTGCGATATTTTGAGACAACATCATCCTGAACTGTAATATCCGGAACTTTAACAATTAAAGCACTTATTCGTTCTATAGAAGCTCTGTTTGTTCTATCAAATTCAGTCTTAATTCCTTCTTCATCCAGCACCATCGAAAAATACTCCGGATTTATTTGTTTATTCTTCACACGAATGTATCCACAATGATCAGTAGGATAAAATGGTATTTTAGACTCTACATAATTTACCATCCAATCTCCGTCAATTCCCCACAGTACTGAAGGTTCATCAAAATTGTCTAAAATGCTCTCTCGTGTAATTTTCCCAACCGGTTCGTTCACATTAGCACTATACACAAGCATCTTACCCTTCTCATCTAATTCTGACTGAACCACACGTTTTCCAATTCCTATTTCAAAATCAGACTCAGTAGATAGTTTATACTCAAACTTCGCGCTTTTTTGTGCCTCATTAAATATTTGATGAATTTTCATTTCAATTTGTTGCTGTTGTCTAAAGAGTTTCAAATATTCGTCATCAAAAGGCTTACATCCATCTACAATTTGTTGTTGAATATCCACAGGTGGTATAGGTAATAGAACATCACTGAAAATATTTGCGTTTAAGCTTGGCCTTTCATTTACTTTCTTATATTCCTCTACCCAGTCAAGATAATAATGAGTTCTTGTATAGATATCTAAATATTCCGGCAAAAGAGCATCTTTAGTTCTAAAGCGTATTAAATAACCTGCATATATCGCTTTACCATCAGAATCCTTGTATAAATATGTTTTTCCAGCTGTAGCTCCTGTTCTTGCGAATAAGAAATCTCCATCTCGTAATACATACTGTTCTTCAATCACCTCAGCAGTCATCCAATTATCATTTAAGAATCCGTCATCTGAAATATCTGTTATTCTAATATACCTATAGTCTTTTTCCTTATCCCCATCAACAGCGCTTACAGTAGCTCCATACGACGGTTTCTCACAACAAGCCCCTAATCTTTTTACAGTATATTTACTATCAATTTTTATCTTTCGATTTACATTTGTGTTTATTGCCTTTGAAAAATTGAATTTATCAAAATCAAACATCTCATGTAAGCTCGTATAGGTATAATATGTATCTAATGACTTTACTGAAATCATTTCATTTTTATATGAAGCTTTAATTAAATGCGCTATTTTATCCTCTGCATTTCTATCTGTTTCAGAATATAAACATCCCCCATTTTTTAATGGTTGAATACCCTCTTGGCCTTTACGTTTACTCCAATCATAACCAAGAAATTTTACTTGTTTCTTTTTATCTTTTGGAGCGGTTACAACCAGTGTTGTTTGTGTGTATACTAGCCCAAAATAATATACTTTTTCACGCTCAATATTCTTTGCCCACTTATAGAAAGCCTGCGTAAACCATTGCTTCTTTTCAGTGTCTGAAAGATTTTTAAATCCTTTTTGTTTTACTTTATTTTTAACAAAACTCTGCTTAGCAAACTCTTTTTCATACATCTTAAAATATGAATTCTTGTCAAAATCCCCATATTCAATTTTTTCTGTAATGAAATCGTAATACTCATCTCTAGCTATGCCTATTTTATCGATATAGCCACAGATAATATCCATATCTTCCCAATCGCCTATATCTTCAACATTAAAAATTGCATCTACGCTATCCTGTAACATATCACTTCTTTTGGGTGGCTCATCATATTTCTTTAGGAATAGAATTATTGTATTTGTTTGAGTCTCTCCGAATGTTTTACTTGCTAACCTTACAATAGATTTAATTTCAAAATTCTTTAATAATGATTCTCTAGCTGAAATATAACTATTTGAAGTTTCATTAAGTAAAATACTAGCAGGAAGAATAACAGCTGCTACTCCACCAGGTTTTACAAGTTGTGCCGTTCTTTCAATAAATAAAGTCTCTATTTCCGATCCATCATTTGATATTTTATCTACAATCATCAACTCATTATCATTTAATTTCATGTGTTGTTTGAATGCAGAAACAGAGTATGGTGGATTTGCAACAAGAAATTCAAATTGAGCATTTGATATTCCCTTATCAGTATAATTATCCAAACCATCTCCAAAAACTATATTTCCACTTCCTGCACCATGCATAAAGAGTGATATTTTTGATACTCTCGCCAGACGATAATCCTTCTCAATTCCATATATACTATGCTCAATCCAGTTTGCATCTATATCCTCTTTATCTGGAACAGCATCAAGTATATCCTTAATAATCTCCACTCCCTCTGTTAAAAAGTGCCCTGCTCCGCAAGAATAATCTATTATCTTGGGAATCATAATCTTTCCATCTAAAATCATTTTTTCTTTCACTGGCAAACTATTCCAAATGAAACGAGCAATTGGTACAGGAGTAAAGAATTGTCCTTCATTTTGCTTAAAACCTTTATTTAATAATTTTTCAAATAAATCCCCCAAGAATTGAAGGTTATTTGAACCAATTATCCTATAACCCTGAAATAACTGAACGACTTCAACAAGAATACGTCCATTCTGGTAAAAAAGCTCCTCATTATGAACATCCTTAAATGCAAAATCATTATTAGTGTAGAATTTTAAGATACGCAATGTACCTTTTAAATCCTCTATCATTTTCTCTCGCTTTTGTCCTGTATATTGATGAACCAACTTTTCAGCATAATCATCAGAAACATAAAATATTTCTTCCTTCATAAATTTTTCCATCCCTTCTTTATGAAGTTTCTGAAGACGATCCTGAAGAGTTTCATATGTATCAGTTCCAACTTTATATTGGAAATCAACAATGTCATCATCCGTTTTCTGTATCTCATCAACGAGTTTACAAATGAATAATGCAACTAATCTATTAAAGGCATTCTCCTTATCACTAACATTGTTATGTCTTAATATTTCTTCAAATTTATTTACAATTTTATCTTCTGGGGTAAAATCCTTTAAATCTCTCTTATATAATGGTTTTACTCCTATTTTATATGCAACCGAATCACTTCCTAAAATCAGATTATCAAGCCACTGACCAGCATATGTTTCCTTCCAAACTTCATGCTTTTCTAGTGCAGTATGTGCATTGGCATATAATTTTACACTTTTATCTTTTTTGGCCAACTGAATAATATTAGGGTCATCCGAACAATTTATCACTTGGCAATTACGCATCAATTTATTTCCATCAAAACCTGATGCATATAAAGCCAGCCATTTCGTTGCATTTTCTTGCTGCCAATATGAGAACAACTGACCGCCGTCAGCATTTGTATCCACATATGCCTTTGAATATTCCTTACCAAATGTTTTACACTCAATAATAAATAACATCTTTTCATGATTCTCATCATATACACAGATATCTGCTCTACCGCTTTTTGCATCATGACCTAATGACCAAACTTTTTCCAATTCAATATGTTCTGGTCTATATCCTTTAGCTAACAAACTGTCAACACATTCAAAAACAACAAAATTCTCTGGCTTATCAAATCCATCATTTCTCTCTCTGCCTTCTATTTGTATTGGGAAAACTAATTTTTCATTTCTTAAATCCACCATCATATCACAAGAATACTCAGAATAGTGTTTAACATAACTATTGCCCTTTTTGATAAAATTTAGGTATTTCAACACATCCACTAAATTATTTTTATTTATCATTTCGCACCTCATCCGTAGATTTATTCTTTATTACTTTCTCAGCTTCAATTAATGCCGTTCTCCTTATAAATTCACTATATGATGCGTACGCTTCAAGCCTCGCTGCTTGTTTTAATTTATCTAGCTCTTCTTCGCTTACACGAATACTCATCGAAATTGTTTTATTCATAGGTCTACCTCCCATAAAAATTATACTATCCGCGTGCAACATTTACAATACATTTCTGCACGCGCATGTCATAAATAGAAACCACAATCCACAACACTGCTACCATTGATTGTGGCTTTCTCTGTTCAAAGCGTTGTATATTTCCCGTCGCTTAGTAGTCATTTACTACTAAGGATTTCTCCCAATTTCTTTGACTATTGCGGCTCTATCCCCATGTTCCTTAGTAGTCGAAACCGTAGTAATTACACAATGTCATTAACTTTAGCAAAAAGCAGAAATCGTAGTCGTTTATAAAACTATGCTTTCTGCTTTTTTATATGGACTTTAGTCTGTTTCGCCCATTGGAGTTTTTCGTTGATCCGAAAAATGGAGATGGGCGAAACAATAATCCACCCGCTATTGATATGATATGCCCCTTGTCAAGTAGACAGGTAAAATATCTAAAATTGGATGTGGATGA
>ENA-OROQ01001436-OROQ01001436.1-human-gut-metagenome-genome-assembly--contig:-NODE-1436-length-12246-cov-23.8894_pt1 | contig 12246 bp, 10 predicted proteins | sample MGYA00242136_ERZ509062 | MGnify/ENA primary metagenome ERZ509062 (study PRJEB26280, sample SAMEA2338735) | human gut metagenome | biome: human gut; feature: human-associated habitat; material: faeces...
AGCATCAGAATATTCAGCGCATTCTGTATGCCGCCTCCCGGAATGGTTCCGGTGAAATATTCATTAGGTAGTTTATTGGAGTCGAAACGAATCTCTACGTCATAGATACGTGAAAGGGTTTTCATTATATTCTCCAAAGATTCTTTCTCAAAATAGATATTTCCTTTCGTCCATTCAATATAATCATTCGGATGCACTTGAGTGGCTGTTATCTTATGAGTGGCTTTATTATATTCTATTTTGTCGCCGGGCTTCATGATATGCGATATTTTCTGCGCATAGACCCCTACTTTTCCTTCCAAAAGAACGACTGTCACGTCTTTGGCATCTTCATAGGCAGATACATTAAAAGAAGTACCGAGCACTTTCACTTCCAAATCACCGATTTGCACAATGAAGGCGTGTTTCTCATCATGGGCTACTTTAAAATAGGCTTCACCATTCAGTTGCACGCGACGAACTTTTTCTCCGAAGTTATTCAGGTAACTTAATTGGGAAGCTGAATTGAGAACAACATTTGTTCCGTCCGGCAATTCGATGGTTGCTTTATCTCCTTTGCCCGCTTTCACAATAAAGGGTGTTTCTGCCGTTGGAGAAGAATCTAAAAGATAGTAAGTGAAGAAAGCGACACAGACAGGTAATAAAATGGCAGCAACCCATTTCCAAGGGATGATACGGAGGGGGCGCACTTCCTTGCCCAAAGTCTCTTCTTTGATCCGGGCAAAAAGTTTATCACGCAACACTGGGTTCATGGAGGAATCCGATCTCTCAAACTCTTGTTCCCACCAGTCATGCAACTGACGGTCATTCTTTATCCAGTCTGACAGTTCTTTTATCTCGACATCCGTGATCGTTTCTTCGAAATATTTTTCAATTAGCTCTTTATAATGTGTCTTATCCATCTTTCCACTTATTTACAAGTATACATTTTCATCCTACTTCCCATCCAAAAACAAGTATTACTATTACATTTCATTAACAAAAAAGGCCAACAAAAGGGTAATTACCTTATCATAATGCTTCATCAACTGTTCACGCATAAATTTCACAGCCAAAGATAATTGGGTAGCAACCGTACTTTCGGAAATTCCCATGATTTCGGCTATTTCTTTATTTGTGTAATTCTGCCTTTTGCTCAAAATGAATATTTTCTTCCGTTGCGCAGGCAGTTCTTCGGCAAGAGAATCGATATACTCATTCAAAAAGCGCAGATCAATATTCTCTTCTGTCTGTGAATCACGGTCTACGCTACTTTTCATGAGATATTCATTGTAAACATACTCTACGGTCTGACGCTGATACATATTCATCAATAAGTTTTTGGCAATCGTACAGAGAAAAGAGATAAACGAGGAAGCCGGGTCTACTTTTTCATGCACTTCCCATATACGAATGAAAGTGGCTTGCACCACTTCTTCGGCCATATATTGATTGCCGGAAGAGAGTCGCATAATGAAATTGTACAGTTTGCCACTATACATATTATACAATCTTTCGAATGCCTGAAAGGAACCGCCTTTTAAGTCGATTAATAAATGTTTTTCATCTGTAGAATCTACCATATCTTAGAATTTTGCAACAAAGGTATGCAGCCATAGGTCATAAACAGGTGACAATATTATTAATATTTTCTCAATTATCCGACTTTTCTGAAGAAAAAGATAGTAAATAGCAAATAGTAACGCCATCCGGTCAGGATAATGACGCTATCCAATCAGGATAGTGACGGTATCCGAACCGGATGGCGTTACTATATTTAGTGAGGTAGTTCGTACTAATAAGTCAGACGAACACCTGCTTGTATGTTGAAGTTAAACGGATTCTCTTTACGTATAGTCTGTATATCGGAGCCATCATTGAAATAATAAGCAACACCCGGTTCCACGTAAATACCCAAACGTTTCGTTGCATTGATCTGCGCACCTACACCACCGGATACCGAGAACTGCAAAGGCTTCACTGTTTCTTTTTCAGATCCTAGCTTTCCATAAACACATTTCTCAACCATACCTCCACCGGAAACATAAAGAGTGACGAGTTTCTTATCCAGGAAGTTCCAGTTGGCACGCAACGGAATACCGATATAATGCAGTTTCTGCTCTATCTGTTGTTCTTCACCTGCCAGTTTTGCATCCGAAGAAAGCAGCGTATAAGTCAGTCCTGTCTCAAGAGAGAATCCTTTAGCTAAACCTTTACGAACGGACAATCCGAAAGAAATAGGCTGATGATGTTTAATGTCAACCACCTGTTTTGCCTGACGTAGGTAAGGTACTCCATCTTCGAAAACCAATGTTTGGTCATTAGGAATCGTCTCCATCAGACCGTTGGAAACTGAAAGCATACTCACACGTGACATATAAGCATGAGATCCGGCACCTACTTCTGTTGAAGCACCTCCTGAATTTCCTACCGAAAGTCCCATTGACCATGTTCCCTTTTGAGAAGATCTTTTTTCTGTCGGAATATGAAGTTTGTCTTTACCGGAAGGACGACGCGGTCTGTTATTCGATCGCTCTGTATCCTGTGACTGTCCCTGACTGACATCTGTATTTTCTGCCTGCTTCGGTTCATCTTTTACATTTTCAGTTTCTCCCTTCCCTTTTACATTCTTATCTTCCTCACTCAAAGAGTCCTCTCCATTTCCTGTCGAAGGTTTATTTTCATTACCGATCCCTAATGGATCTACACCTGTTTTCTGCTCCGTATGATTCCTGTCGACTTTCGCCAAACGATCTTCGCGAGTTACCGGCCGTAAGACAGGTTCCACAGCAGTTCCCTGCATATCCGGTTGTTGCACACCCGGCAATGCATCGGGCGTGGAAGCCAATGCCGGAGTTTGTATATGACGTATTTCATCCGCAGCGGGTGTCCCTAGAAAATACAGACTTACTGACGAAACGACAGCTAATATTATAATAGCTGCAGCAGCCATCATCCATTTTCGATAAGGATATATTTTCTTCTCCACAGGAGGCATAAGTTCTTTCTCCAGTTGTTCCCAACCGGAAGCAGGCGCCGGTTCGGAATAATCCGCAAGCTTCTCCTTCAACTTATTCATCCACAATTCTTTCTCTTCCATCTCTATCTATCCATTATGCATTATCCATTCTTTTACTCTTTTTGCTAATACACTCTTCGCACGAAACAGTTGCGAAGCTGAAGATTTTTCATTGATACCTAATACCTGTGCGATTTCTTTATGCGATTTGTCTTCAAATGTATAAAGATTGAACACAGTACGATAGCCGGCGGGTAATTCTTCAATAAACTGCATCAACACATTTTGTGGTATCGCTTCTACATCGGAAGCATCCGGCTCTTCATATTCTTCGGGCAACTCTTCCAAAGGTGTTGACTGATTAATCACATCATTTTTCCGAAGATACTGTAAAGCTGTGTTGACCATCACCCGTTCCATCCAGGCTCGCAAAGAGCCTTCACCCCTCCAGGTGAACTTATCGAACGAATCGAATATCTTTAAAAAACCGTCGTGAAGCAGATCCTGGGCTGTATCCCGGTCGCCGGTATAGCGTAGACAGATGCCAAGCATACGCCCCGCATACTGTTCATACAGTTCCTTGCGGGCCCGGTTATTACCCAGCCTACATTGTTCCGACAACTCTATTTCTTCCATTCTCTTATACACGTGTTTACCTTATAAATGCAGCAAAGATAGAAATACTGCATAGAGAGAACAACTCTTTTATCACTTTTGTTTCTTTAACAGATCCGAATGCAATATTTTCTATCCTCTTGCATTTTCACTACAGAAAATATAAATATTATAAAATCTAAAACCTAGTAAGTATATGAAGAAATTTAAATTCATTGCCTTTATCTTTGCTATTATGACTACCATGCCGATTCTCCAGTCATGCTTGGACGACGATGATAATTCGTCCGATCTTCTGGCTATCAGCACCATCAATATGATTAGCCAGGATAGCAAGGAATTTTATTTCACTTTGGATGACGGGAAAAAGATGTATCCCAGCAACTCACAAGGATGGAACAATGAAGATTGGGTGGAAGGACAACGAGCTTTTGTGATATTCAACGAGCTGGAAGAGCCTGTAAATGGATACGACCTTAATATTCAGGTGAAAGGTATCAATCCAATCTTAACCAAAGACATCGTCACAATGGGTGAAGATGACAACGACGAAGAGAAAATCGGAGATGATAAGATCAACACGACTTATATGTGGATCAATAAGGATAATAAATATCTGACGATTGAATTCCAATATTACGGAACACATAGTGAAGATAAAAAACATTTCCTGAATCTGGTGATTAATGACAAAGAAGAGACTGCTCCCACTGCTGACGAAGGCAATGCGGAGGACGAATATATCAATCTGGAATTCCGTCATAACAGTGAAGGAGATGATCCTCAACGTTTGGGTGAAGGATATGTGTCTTTCAAACTGGATAAGATTAAAAACCGGATGGAGGGGAAAAAGGGACTAAGAATTCGTGTCAACACCATTTATGGCGGGCCGAAAACTTATGAAGTGAAATTTCCTTAGACGACTAATCTAATGTGAACATGCGAAACACACTCTTTTTTAATATAATATATTAATTACGCAAAAGAGGGCGGTAGTTGTGAAACTGCCGCCCTTTTACTTTCTTCTTTATATTCTTTCTTCTAAAAGAGTTATTTCTTATCTCCCAGATAATTCCAAACAACTGCACTCAATGCAGCTCCTACAAATGGAGCAATGATGAACAGCCACAACTGCGACAATGCTTCTCCTCCTTGGAATAATGCCGGAGCAATACTACGTGCCGGGTTTACAGAAGTCCCTGTGATAGGAATACATACAATATGTACCAATACAAGAGTCAAACCGATGGCAAGTCCTGCCAGATTGCCTGCTCCCTTCTTCGGATCGGTAGAGCCGAGCACTACCAATACAAATATGAAAGTAAATACTGCTTCCGCAATAAATGCCTGCAACATTTCTCCATCACCAAAACCATTCGAACCTGTCGCTGTAGGCCCGTCATGAGCACCGGTAGAAACTAAAGCAAAAAGAATAGCCGAACCGATAATAGCTCCGATTACCTGGAAAATCATATACATACCTGCATCTTTTCCATTCATACGACCAGTCAAAAACACTCCTAATGTAATAGCAGGATTAATGTGACATCCCGAAATACCTCCGATAGCATACGCCATCGCTACTACGGATAAACCAAAGGCTAAAGCTACGCCGATTGTTCCCACACCAGCACCTACTGTATCAGCCAAACCACCAGCAAAGACGGCGCTACCACATCCCATAAGAACGAGCACCATCGTTCCAATCATTTCTGCAATGTACTTTTTCATAGTAATTAATATTGTTTTTGTTTACTTTCCAAAAATAAGCAATTCAGACTAGAAATCAAAACATATCCGTATTATTATAACGCAACTTTGCTACATTTTTTACAGAAAGAGATTGTTCTCGATGGAAAAAGGGATTCCCTAATGTGCTATAACAAACATTGTATGGACTGTAAAGAAAGCATTTCCTTGGGAACCGCCGCCTTTATTTCCTCTTTCAGGACGCATAAGAGACTGTGGCGAATAAAATCTTTATTTGTTACCAGTACCACTTGCCGTGTAGGTCGGGGAATGGCAAACGGACGTACCAACTGCCGCTGTTCTTCCGTCAATTGCATCACTGCCAATTCGGGAATAAAAGTGATTCCTTTTCCACTTTCTACCATTCGCATAAAGGTTTCCATACTTCCCAAACGATAGGCCATCTGATTAACCTTCACAGCCTCCATCTGACAGAAACGGACGAGTTGATCGCGAAAGCAGTGTCCTTCGTCCAAAAGCCAAAGATGTTCGCCTGTTATATCAGAAGTACGGATCATATCATGCTTGAAAGAGGATTCTTTTCGTGACACATAAGCGTAAAATTGCTCATAGAAAAGAGTTTCTTCTGTCAAGAACGTATCTTCCAGTTTGCTAGCAATAATTCCCGCATCCAAATCTCCGGCATGCAAAGCCTGCTGAATATCCTGTGTCTTCATTTCCGTGACACGAATATCCAGTTCGGGATATTTTTCCATTAGTTGAGGAAAAAAGCGAGGAAGCAGATAGGGAGCGATAGTAGGTAATACCCCCAAGCGGAATACGCCTGACAATGACTGTTTATCTTCACTGATTATTTCTTTCACTTGAGCTGCCTGCGCTAGAATCACGCGAGCCTGGTCTATCACTTTCTGCCCGATGGGTGTCGGACAAACGGGTTGCACTGTCCTATCGAACAACTTTACTCCCAATTCATCTTCCAGCTTCTGAATCATGGCACTCAAAGTGGGTTGCGTCACACGGCAATATTCGGCTGCCCGTGCGAAATGCCTGAACTGGTCTACAGCCAGTATATACTCTAATTGTTGTATCGTCATCTATCAAATCTTATTAAGTTATAGATTTCATCTATGCAAAGATAGTAATTTTCAGTTTGACAGCAAGCATTTTACGCCTTATCTTTGCAGTACAGAAAAAAAGAGAACAAGTATAAATCATTAAAAATAGAAGAATATGAAAACTTTAGAATTTATCAAATTGAACGAATCGGGAGCAAACAACGTAGTAGCATCTTTGCAACAACTATTAGCAGACTTCCAAGTGTATTACACCAATCTTCGCGGTTTCCACTGGAATATCAAGGGACATAATTTCTTTGTACTCCACAGTCAATTCGAAAAGATGTATGATGACACGGCTGAAAAGGTGGATGAAATCGCAGAACGTATCTTGATGCTGGGTGGTACTCCTGCCAATAAATTCAGCGATTATCTAAAAGTAGCAAATGTGAATGAAGTGGATAAGGTAAGCAACGGAGACGAAGCATTGAATAATATCCTTCAGTCTATCAGCTATCTGATTGGTGAAGAACGTAAGATCTTATCTATCGCTTCTCAAGCCGGAGACGAAGTAACCGTTTCGATGATGAGCGATTATCTGAAAGAACAGGAAAAATTGGTTTGGATGTTGGTTGCTTATAATAGCAAGTAATTAAAATAAAAGGTTTAGGTTTTAGGTGAGAAAGAGAGGATATTTCCGCAAAAGGAATATTCTCTCTTTTTTATTAAGAGAAAACGAAACAGGAAATCTCTTAATATAGATATTAATAAAAATTACTCCACTAAAATAACATTCTGCAACCTAATATCATTAGAAGCGGCACCAATCATAAGATGGAAATTTCCAGACTCTACTACTTTCTTCAAAGTATAGTTAACCAAGAAAAAGTCCTCCTCTGTCAAAACAAAAGTAACTTTTTTCTCTTCTCCTTTTTTCAAATGGAAACGTTCAAAATGTTTCAACTGTTTCATCGGCTGAACAACTGATGCATATTCATCTCTCATATAAAGTTGTGATACTTCTTCGCCATCATACTTCCCTGTATTCTTTACTTTAAATGAGACTTCAAAACAACGAGCAGATTTCTGCACTACCTGCAAATCAGAATATTCAAAAGTGGTATAACTCATCCCATAACCAAAGCTATATAACGGAGAAGATGACACTTCCACATAATCATGATTCCGAGGAGCTTTCTGATTATAATAAACCGGAATCTGACCTACAGAACGCGGAACGGAGATTGGCAAACGTCCAGAAGGATTATAATCTCCAAAGAGAACATCCGCTATGGCATTTCCACCCTCCTGCCCCGGATAGTAAGCAGTCAGTAGTGCATCAGCATATTCCGAAGCCCAATTCTTTTCTAAAGGACGACCTTCAATATAAACGACAATCAAAGGCTTACCTGTCTTTTGCAAAGATTCCAATAGTTCTTGTTGTCTACCAAGTAAGGATAAACTGGCACGGTCAAATCCTTCTCCACACTCCATATCACTTACACTACCCTCTTCAGCTACAGCCGCACCTGTTTCTTTATAGCTCGTTTTAAAATCACGGGCACTGGAACCACCCACAACCACAATTACAACTTCGGAGCGACGGGCAGCTTCAATTGCTTGTTCTATCTCATTCACTGTAGTATCACGAATAGCACAGCCTCGTACATATTCCACACGAGAAGGAGATAATTTTGTTATAATTCCATCAAGAACAGTTTTCACGTTACTATCTTCCTGCGGAGCTGTATAGTCCCCTAACATATTATATCGATTGTCAGCATTAGGGCCAATTACCGCCACCTTATTTATCATCTTGCTTAAAGGAAGAATTGAATTCTCATTTTTGAGAAGTGTTATGGAAGACTGTGCGATTTTACGTGCCAGTTCGATATGTTCTTTACGGCGTACTGTTTTAGCAGCAATTTTCGGATCCACATAAGGATGCTCAAACAAGCCCATCTCAAACTTCATCCGTAACACCCGGCAGACAGCCGTATCAATCACAGCCTTATCCATTTGTCCGGATTGAACTGCATGACAAAGGTTGGTATAAGCATCCCCACCCAAGTCAACATCAACGCCAGCCATTACAGATTGTATGGCTGCATTCTCTTTGGTTGGAGCAACAAAGTGGCTTTCGTGAATCCCTTCAATACTATATAAATCGGAAACTACAAAGCCACGAAACTTCCATTCATTACGCAAGAGTTGAGTCAGCAAATTATGGTTCGACGTACAAGGTATCCCATCTATCGAATTGTATGAAGTCATTACAGACAATGCCCCTGCATCTATTGCCTTACGAAAAGGAGGAAGAAAATTCTGATGCAAATCACGAATACCGACTGAAGCATAGTTACCATTCTGTCCACCCTCCGGCACAGCGTATGCCAGAAAATGTTTCAAGGTAGCTATGGTAGCGTATTTTTGTGATAGATTACCTCCACCTAAACCGTCAACCATAGACGCCCCTAAAATACCACTCAACACAGGATCTTCACCAAATGTTTCTTCCACGCGGGACCAACGGGGATCACGGGTCAGATCAAGTACGGGACCGTAACTAATATGCCCACCTTGGGAACGAATTTCTTTAGCGATAACTTGACCAACTTCTTTTACTAATTCCGGTGACCAGGTAGCCGCCATTCCGATACCTGTAGGAAAAACTGTAGCACCAATTGCCATGTGCCCATGAGGGGCTTCTTCTGCTAAAAACATCGGAATTCCCAAACGAGTATTCTCCATCACATATTTTTGCAATGCATTCCCTGCTTTTGCTGCCATCTCGGGATTAAGTCCATTTGCCAGAGTTTTTTTTGTCCACGGGTCTGCACGATAAGTCGCCCAAAGCATTCCGGCATTTCTTTCTTTAATCAATTGCTTGAACTTTCCGGAAGGATGAACCTCACTACCATGGATTTCATACATTTCCCAACCTAAAGGACAAAGTAACTGACCGACCTTTTCTTCTAAAGTCATGCGGGAAAGTAAGTCTGAAAGTCTTACATCTATTGAAAAACTGGGATCTTTGTAAGTAGGTAACGAGGGAGGAGATTGAGTAAACCCCAAAGTACATACCATCTGTACTATCACCAAAATATACAATCGTTTTATCATAATGTTATATACAGTAAAATGACTCAATTAATTTATAGTGTATTTCTAATCTTTCAAATAGAGATATTCAACCCTACTTACCCATTTCTCCTTCAAATATAACTGTATGTACAGGCTGATAAGCATCATTTGTTATCAACTTGACCTTTGCATCCAATAGATGGTTTGAAGATGATACATTTAATTCAAACAGAACCTCCAGACACTCATTTTGCTTCAAAACCTTTTCACCCCGGATATTAGTAGAAACAAATTCCGGACATTCTATTTTACGGATAATAAGAGGATTCGCCCCTTCATTAGTAACTTTTACTTTTCTCTGAATATGCTTTTTTAATGAGATATTCCCCAAATTAAAATAAGATTGTGAACACTTCATCCGGGGAGCAGTTGCCGTGCTTACTTTTCTCATATCATCAATCACTGTACCAAAGATTTGTATAGGAGAACTGTGTACGGAATTGGCACTAATAATAATCTTATCTTTAAATGTACCGTAAAAGCCTTTTAAAGGAGAAGCTGTTATTTTTATAGTCGCACAAGATCGACCTTGAAGAGATGATGGCATAGATATCGACAAACATCCACTCTTATCCAACAGCGAGTATGACAACCTGACTATTTTATCCGATCGGTTATAGATTCTAATTTCCAATTGTTTTGGCCTCCCATTATGCTGTAACAGATCATAAGATAGAGTCATTCGGTCTGCCAGAATATCTGATGATAAAGAATAAGGATATTCATCCTCTATACGATTCATTGTATTTATCGTGCCTTTTACCCAAAGAGTATTGACACTTTGCCCTGAATTAGAAACAACCCTTATACTCTTAGAGAAAAAGTTTGTTCGCCCTTTAGGATCGAAAGTTACGGTAATAGTGCCTGTATGCCCTGGTTTTACAGGTTGTTTACTATAAACAGGAATGGCACACCCACAAGTTGAAATCACTTCTTCAATCACAACAGGAGAAGTATGTATATTAGTAAAATGAAAAGTATGACTCACTTTGCCTTCTACTTCCTGAATATTACCAAAATTCCAAGTAGTAGTATCAAAACGTAATACAGTTTTTCCCTGTTGTTGAGCACATACGCCAACAATAGAGCACAGTAAAACGATCAAAGCTGACATAAAACGTTTCATCATCATTTCTTTAAGTTAATATTGGGAGTTACGTAAAAACACAATAACTCCCAATATAAAATCACATTTTAATTATCTTGAGGCAAATCATTGAATTCTGCATTCCAAATGATATTTGCCGAAGCAGGGAAAGTTAAATCACGCCCATTGCCCGAACTGTCCTTCAATGTATTTCCTTCTCCTTCATCCAATTTCCAATAGCCATATAAGTCCGACGAAGATGGAGAAGCTATTGTACGCAAGTTAGCTTTTACTTCTTCCGCCGTCAGACACTTCTTCCACATACGAATATCAGAAATCAGACCATCAAAATACATACTTGAACTTGTATTACCAAACTGAATACCAGTCAACGTATATCCCACCTTGAATCTTTGAGAAGAGGATGGTCCCCAACGTTTAGTAGGTTTTGCAGAAGCAACTTCCTCACCGTTAATATATAAACGATAAGCAACCTCAGTATTCTGGCCCGTTTTTGTTCCGTCACAAGTAATAGTCAACCTTACCCATTGATTAGCCGGCAACGTTATATTTTGATTAGCCAATGTCAAGTCACATTGACGATTACCAATATTAGACGCTCCCGTTGCACCAGTTACACGTAGTTCACAACCACTAAAAACCTCATTATTATTGTTGGTATCCTTACCACGCCATGTACCTATATAATTAGTTCCACTGTGCCAATTATATGGATATACAAGCATTTCAAACGTATGTGTATTATCTTCAATCGTAACTACTTCATCATTTGCGAAACTTAACGTACGATACATATCCGTTGAATAAGAACTCATATTCAATCCCGGTATATAATCCAATTCCCCATCAATGCTAATCGTAAAATAAGAAACAGAACGAGTGTCCGTTACAAATTGTCCTACACACGTTTCATCTATTGTTGCAACAATAGGAAGCAAATATTCTTCACCTTCCACCAAACCGAACAATGATGAAAACTTAACTGATAAGGAATTGGATTCTTGCTGTCCTGCCTTCACTATCGCATTTTTAGCTTGCAACTCATAGACAAAAGCGGGCATCATCTTATAAGACGTGTTATTTGCAGCGTTATAAGCCTCTACCATACTTTCGTCCACGGCAATGTCACACAATAAAGTAGTAGCAGCAGGTTTATCCAGTTTGATAGTATAATCATAAACATAGCTTCCTGCATCCAGTATCTCCCTATAATCAATAGAAACAGGTCCTGCCTCCGACTGTGGCATCTCTATTGTCGGCAATTCAATAAAATCATTGTCATCATCCGAACAAGATGTGAATCCTACTCCTCCCAATAAAACAAGCAAAAGGAGAGTTAATCTATTTATATTGTTTTTCATTATCATACAGTCTATTCATTTATTATTACCTTATTCAAGACATTTATTCGTATCATCATAAGTCCAGTCAATCGTGATTCCATTCTTATAACTGATATCACGCTTTGACGGAGATAAATCATAGAAAGTAGTTCCTTCTCCTTCATTCATTCTCCAATAAGACACAAGCCCATTGGTAGAAGGATCTACCCCACATACATTTGCTTTAATTTCACGAGCAGACAAAGGACGAGTCCAAAGACGCATCTCACTCAA
>ENA-OROQ01001439-OROQ01001439.1-human-gut-metagenome-genome-assembly--contig:-NODE-1439-length-12221-cov-79.6175_pt1 | contig 12221 bp, 6 predicted proteins | sample MGYA00242136_ERZ509062 | MGnify/ENA primary metagenome ERZ509062 (study PRJEB26280, sample SAMEA2338735) | human gut metagenome | biome: human gut; feature: human-associated habitat; material: faeces...
TTTGGTTGGGAATGTAAGGACGAAAATGTAACTTTGCCATAACGAAAAACTTTATGCCTAAAGATACGAAAACTTTGGGTAATAACAAAGCCCGGGCTTGAGAAAGTCTGGGCTTTGCGCATAAAAAAAGGCTGTGTCAGCGTTTTGACACAACCTCCTTTCTCTTTTCTACAGAATTTTACGGACACTCCTCTACAGCAGCAGGAAGTTCCGCACACAAAAAAAGGACGTCCGTATCATAACAGACATCCTTTCGTAGCTCCGAGGGGAATCGAACCCCTATCTAAAGTTTAGGAAACTTCTATTCTATCCGTTGAACTACAGAGCCTTTTTGCATACATTCTGCATATAGCAATGGAATGCGGGTACAAAGATAATGTATTCTGCTGATTTTCCGAAAAAAGTTTTGTTAATCCGATTAACTTTACGAAATTTGTCTTTGAACAAAATAAGTATAAGTTTCCTTATATAATACATATAATAATTCGTAAGTTATGGCAAACGACATGATGGTCAAAGAACTGGAGCAAGTGGTAGTCCGCTTCTCCGGAGACTCCGGCGACGGTATGCAGCTCGCCGGCAACATCTTTTCAACAGTTTCGGCTACGGTAGGTAATGACATCAGTACATTCCCCGATTATCCGGCAGACATCCGTGCCCCGCAAGGCTCACTGACGGGCGTATCCGGTTTTCAGGTACATATCGGTGCAAACAAAGTCTATACCCCCGGTGATAAATGCGATGTACTGGTAGCGATGAATGCCGCTGCGTTAAAAACACAGTATAAGTTTGCCAAATCTACCGCATGTATTATCATCGATACGGACGCATTCCAGAAATCGGATTTGGAAAAGGCCGCTTTCAAGACGGACAACCCCATTGAAGAAATGGGCATCAAACAGGATGTCATTGCCGCTCCTATCTCTCAAATGGTGAAAGACTGCCTTGCCGACACGGGTATGGACAACAAATCCATGCTGAAGTGCCGCAACATGTTTGCAGTGGGACTGGTATGCTGGCTGTTCAGCCGCGACCTGACGATAGCCGAAGAGTTTATCCGCGAGAAATTCGCCAAGAAACCCGAAATTGCAGAAGCCAATATCAAGGTTATCCGCGCCGGATACGACTACGGGCACAACACCCACGCATCCGCCTCTCACACTTACAAGATTGAAAGCAAAGTAAAGACTCCCGGACGCTATATGGACATTACGGGCAACAAGGCCACGGCCTACGGCTTCATAGCCGCTGCCGAGAAAGCAGGCCTAAAGCTTTACCTGGGTTCTTACCCCATCACCCCCGCAACCGATGTGCTGCACGAACTTTCCAAACACAAGTCACTGGGCGTAATGACCGTACAGTGCGAAGACGAGATTTCCGGTTGCGCCTCCGCCGTCGGAGCATCCTTTGCCGGAGCATTGGCGGTTACCTCCACCTCCGGACCGGGTATCTGCCTGAAATCGGAAGCCATGAACCTGGCTGTCATCATGGAACTGCCGCTGGTGGTGCTCGATGTACAGCGCGGCGGTCCTGCAACAGGTCTGCCCACCAAGTCCGAGCAGACCGACTTGCTGCAAGTACTCTTCGGCCGTAACGGCGAAAGCCCCATGCCCGTACTTGCCGCCACCTCACCGACAGACTGCTTTGAATGTGCCTACATGGCGTCCAAGATAGCATTGGAGCACATGACCCCCGTCGTACTGCTTACCGATGCTTTCGTTGCCAACGGCTCGGCAGCGTGGAAACTGCCCAAGCTTGCCGATTATCCCGCTATCGTTCCGCCTTATGTACGCCCCGAAATGCAGGGTTCATGGACACCCTACCAGCGCGATGAAAAGACCGGCAGCCGCTATTGGGCCATCCCCGGAACAGAGGGCTTCACCCACATCCTCGGCGGATTGGAGAAAGACAACAAGACAGGCGCCATCTCTACCGACCCTGAGAACCACGACCTGATGACCCGCCTGCGTGCCGAGAAGATTGCCAAAATAGAAGTACCCGATGTAGAAGTGGAAGGCGACAAGGACGATGCCGAACTGCTGATTGTCGGCTTCGGCGGCACTTACGGCCATCTGCACGCCGCTATGGACGAACTCCGCGCCACAGGCAAGAAAGTGGCCCTCGCCCACTTCAAGTTCATCAATCCGCTGCCCAAGAATACGGCAGAGGTGATGAAGCGCTACAAGAAAGTAGTGGTGGCCGAGCAGAACATGGGACAGTTTGCCGGATACCTGCGCATGAAAGTAGACGGTTTCGTTCCCTACCAGTTCAATCAGGTGAAAGGCCAGCCCTTCCTGGTGAACGAGTTAGTACAAGCATTTGAGGAGATTATCAAGAACTAAAAAAGAAAAGAACTATGTGCAAATATACAGCAAAAGACTTCAAGAAAGGGCAACCCCGCTGGTGTCCGGGTTGCGGTGACCATTTTTTCCTCGCGTCCCTGCATAAGGCTATGGCCGAAATCGGCGTTCCGCCTTACAAAACAGCAGTAATCTCAGGTATCGGCTGTTCCAGCCGTCTGCCCCACTATATGAATACCTACGGCATGAACACCATTCACGGACGTGCCGCTGCCATTGCCACCGGTTGCAAGGTTGCCAATCCGGAACTCACCGTATGGCAGGTGAGCGGCGACGGCGACGGACTCGCCATCGGCGGCAACCACTTTATCCATGCCAACCGCCGCAACATCAACCTGAACATGATTCTGCTGAACAACCGTATCTACGGCCTGACGAAAGGACAATACTCCCCGACGTCTCCCCGCGGTTTCGTCAGCAAATCATCTCCTTACGGTACGGTAGAAGACCCGTTCCATCCGGCAGAACTCTGCTTCGGTGCACGCGGCCACTTCTTTGCACGCGCCGTTGCCACGGATGCAGCCGGAACGGTGGAAATCCTGAAAGCCGCCTACAACCACAAAGGAGCCAGCGTCTGCGAGATTCTCCAGAACTGCGTCATCTTCAATAACGGCACGCACGACGCCGTTGCCAAGAAAGAAGACCGCGCCAAACACGCCATCTATCTGGAACACGGCAAGCCCATGCTCTTCGGCGAGAACAACGAATACGGACTGATGCAGGAAGGCTTCGGGCTGAAAGTGGTGAAGCTCGGCGAGAACGGCATTACGGAAAAGGATATTCTTATCCACGACGCCCATTGCGAGGACAACACCCTGCAACTGAAACTCGCCCTGATGGAAGGCCCTGACTTCCCGATTGCCCTCGGCGTAATCCGCGACGTGGAAGCTCCCACCTACGATGATGCCGTACATGCACAAATCGAAGAGGTATCCGCCAAGAAAAAGTATCACAACTTTGAGGAACTGCTGATGACCAATGATACCTGGGAAGTGAAATAACCTCCACGGAACAGGAATTCAGTTTACACACATCCCCCCTTCACCCTCCACATCCCTTTATCCATAAGGGACAGCGGGTGAAGGGGGCTTTTTTATATCCCGGTTGGCCATAAAGAAACAAGCGGCATCAGCTCTCCAAAGGCAGAGGCAAAATAGAGATATGCCTCAGCATAAAGGTGACAATACACTGTATAAAACCCCGTTGTACACCTACTAAAACCCCGTTTTCCAACTGCGGGCCATGCGGTTGCCAATTGCGGGCTGGACGGTTGCCAGCTGCGGGCCGGACAGCCCGCAACCGGAAAACGAAGAAATACATAAGGGACAAGCACATTTTACAAGGTGCATCGGAAAGTTTTCCACCAGGCATTGGCACATTATACCCGGGAGATTGCCCCGCTCACACGCGGTATAATCCTATTTTCCACACAGTCTTCCGGAAGCAGGCACAAAGTATAATCCGCCGGAAAACCGCCGGAATAAGATGCAAACACCACAAGTGTGGAATGGCAACCTGCAAGTGTGGATTTTTTCCACAACATTCCACAACCTGCATACACATATTATAAGTATTTATAAAAAAAGCAATAAACTGAATATCATAGGTATAAATACTTCGCATAGTCTACGTATCTTTTTTGGCATACTGCTTGCTTATAACAAATACAAATAAATTCCAACAGATTTAATTGTACAAGGAAATAATCATTGTGGAAATATGAAGTCTATCAAGAAAAAACGGAGTATGGCTTCGCACAGGAAGCTGCATTTTCAAAAGGTATTAGGTAGTATGATTGTGGCATTGGCGCTTCTGTTTGCAGGAAGTGCCGGTGCGCAGGAAACCAAAACAATCAAAGGTATGGTAAGGGATGTGACGGGAGAGCCGCTTATCGGCGCCAGCGTCATAGAGAAAGGAACCAACAACGGTGTCATTACCGATGTGGACGGAAACTTTACACTGACCGTGCCTGCCGATGCAACGCTGTCCATAGCCTATATGGGCTATGCCACCCGCGAAATACATCTGGCAAAACGCAAGAAGCAGGGCGACCTGAGGGTAACGCTGAGAGAGGACTCGCAACAGTTGAAAGAGGTGGTCGTCACGGCTATGGGTATCAAGAAGGATACCAAACGGCTGGGTTACGCGGTGAGCACTATCGAATCGGACGAGATAGTGAAGGCGGGAGCAACCAACTTTGCATCCGCCATGTACGGTAAGGCGCCGGGCATCCGCATCACGCAGACGCAGGGCGGTTCCGCCGGAGCCGTGTCTATCAATGTACGCGGACTCACGTCCATCACCGGAAACAACCAGCCGCTCATCATCCTGGACGGCGTGCCCATCCGCAACGGCGGAACGGGCAAGAGTACCGACTTTGCCGAATTCGGCAACGACGGGCAGATACGTTCCAACGGTCTGGTGGACATCAACCCCGAAGATATTGAAAGCGTAAGTGTGCTGAAAGGCGCTTCGGCCACGGCACTTTACGGTTCGGAAGCGGCAAACGGCGCGGTGGTTATCACCAGCAAGCGCGCCAAAAGCGGCAAACTGACGGTGGACTTCACCGCGCAGGTCACCGCCAACCTGCCCGCCTATCTGCCGAAAGTGCAGACCGTATACGGCCCGGGACGTTACAACACGGAATACAGCGATTACGAAAAACAGACGGGCGGTTTCTACCAACGCACCATGAACGGCGAAAGCTACAGAAGTCTGTATAATACGACCATGTCTTTCGGTCCGAAGTACGACGGCAGCGACGTGCTGTACTGGGACGGCAAGATGCGCCCCTACCTGCCGGCTACGGACAATCCGTGGAAAGAGCTGTTCCGCACGGGCTGGAACCAGACCTACAACCTCGCCATCTCGCAGGGTACGGAGACCAGCAGCAACCGCTTCTCCTACACCTTCATGGGTGAAACGCCCAACTCGCTGACGGGCAGCTTCACCAAACATAACTTCAAGCTGACGGGTTCTTACAAACCGGCAAGGACGCTGAACATAGAATACTCGCTGAACTACATCGTACAGGACGTAAAGGACCGCCCGCAAACATCGCTGAACCTGTACGGCAGTTTCAGCAACATGTTCTCCTCCTTCATGGATATTCCCTATCTGAAACAGAGCTACGTCACCAGCCTGGGCTACCGCAACACGTACGCAGGCGGCGATGCCACACTGACACCGGACGAAGCCTGGGCATACGACCCGGGATACCTGAACGGCGTATCGAATATGCTCTGGAACATGTATCACCACCACAGCAAGGAGACAGAAAACCGCCTCATCGGCATGATACGTCCCACCTGGCAGATAACCAATTGGCTGAGTCTGCGCGCCCAGCTCTCTACCGACATCACGGACACCAAGCAGACGCTGGAGTACGAGACGGAACGCCCCAACTCCCTGTACGACCCCAGCGGCAGCTTCCAGAACATCAACCGACGCTACGACATCGTGTACGGCGATGTGATGCTGAACTTCAACTACAACATCCGCCGTTTCGACATTGCCGCCACACTGGGCTGGACGGGACGTTACGAAAACATGAACAACATGCGCGTCTCCACCAACGGCGGTCTGGTTACGGAAAACTGGTTCGACCTCAACGCCAGCCGCTACACCGCCAGCAGCACGCTGCAACGTATGGAACTGCTGAAAACGGGATACATGGGTACGCTGAGCCTGGGTTGGGACAACTACCTGTTCCTCGAACTCACCGGGCGTCAGGAACGTTCGTCCACACTGAAAGACCAAAGTTTCTTCTACCCCTCCGCCAACCTCAGTTTCCTGTTCTCGAACGCCTTCCGCATGCCTGCATGGTGGAATCACGGCAAACTCCGCCTCTCCTACGGCGTCGTAGGTAACGCACCGGAAACGTATGCCGCCAACATCATCTACGAGCAGGGTTCGGACAACGGCTTCACATGGAACTACGTTCCTTCTTCGTGGGGAAATGCCAATATCCGCCCCGAAAAGAAGTACGAATACGAAATAGGTTTTGAAAGCAAGTTCCTCAATAACCGGCTGGGCTTCGACGTATCCTACTACAACAACCGCGTGAAAGACCAGATACTCTCCACGCCGCAACCCTCCACATCGGGTGTGAAGTACGTGCTGATGAACGTGGGAGAGGTGGCCAACGAAGGCTGGGACATCTCCGTAAGCGCCACCCCGGTACTGACCAAGAATTTCCGCTGGGACCTGACGGCCAACTACGGCATCTACCGCAACAAGGTCGTGAAGCTCGCCGACGGCGTACCGTACCTCGAAATATCCAACATAGGCGGTGGCGGAGCCAAGATACAGGCCGTAGAGGGACGCCCCATGGGTGACATCTACGTGCAAGTGCCCCAGATGAACGAAAACGGAGAGTATCTCGTATCGGACAAGGGACTTTACATGAACCAGACCGAACTGCAGAGAGTAGGAAACATCAACCCCGACGGCGTAGGCGGTCTGTTCAGCTCGTTCTCCTACAAGAACATCTTCCTGGATTTCAGTATCGACTTCCGCATAGGCGGCGACGTCATCAACGAGATGTACCAGTATTCCACCGCATCGGGTCTGACACCGGAGTCGCTGCAATTCCGCGATACGGAACACGGCGGCCTGTCCTACTACTATCCGGGCAACAACAACGCCAGCGGCGTGCCCGTGCAGGTAGACCCGTCACTGGGTGCAGGGCCTAACGGAGAAACCGTTTATCACGACGGCGTTATCCTGCCGGGCGTAGTGGCCTCCACCGGTGAGAAGAACACGCGCATCATCCCTGCCGGCTACTATTACAACCAGACCTACAACTGGGGTACCCAGCCCGAACAGCTTACGTACCGCCACTCGGTATTCGACAACAGCTATGTGAAGCTGCGCGAGCTGACCATCGGCTACCAGTTTCCGGAAAAGCTGATTTCCAAACTGGGCATGACGCGGCTGAGCGTTTCAGTGTTCGGACGCAACTTATTCTACTTCTACAAGGCACTGAAGAATTACGATGCGGAATCTTCCGTAGGAACATCCTGGGCAAGCCAGGCGGTAGTGGGCGGCTCCACTACGGCAACACGTAATTTCGGTGTGTCGCTGCGGGCAAGCTTTTAGGAAATAGAGAATTGAAAAATAAGACTTTAGAGTGAATGACAATGGATATGAAAAAGATAAATATAGGAGCGTTCGTTGTAGCGGGAGCCATGCTGATGACAGCTTCCGGCTGTACGGATTCCGACTTCGACAGCAAATACGAAGACCCCTCAAAGGTTAACCAGGTTACCATCAGCAACCTCATGGTGGGAGTTTTCCAGAAAGTGAAAGATTATGACGTATATGAGTACGGACGTTTCTTCGGCTTCGACTCGCAGTTTGTGGGCAAGTACGCGCAGACCTTCGGCTACAGCTATTCGGGCGGTATGTACAGTCCCGGATATGCGCCTGCCATAGACGGGCAATGGGACAACCTGTATTCGGCACTGATGCAATACCGCAAGATGGAATCGCTGTACAATGAAGAGAACGATACGCAGAAAGCACAGGACGAAGCCTTTATGCTGGCAGCCAAAGTGCAACTGTACGACTTCTTTGCCGCAACGGTGGATATTTTCGGCGACATGCCTTTCTTCAAAGCATGCACCCTGCCGCTGACCAACGACGTAAACGGTTCTTACGCTCCCTACGACAAGGCGGAAGATATTTATAAGACAATCCTTGACGAGCTGAAAGACATCGCCCCGCGTTTCCGTTCGGCAACCGTACCGAAAAACTTCAGTACCCAGGACTTCATCAACCTGGGAGATATGGAGAAATGGGAACGCTATGCAAACTCCCTGCGCCTGCGCCTTGCCATGCGTGTAGCCACGCAGGGAGCTTTGCAGGCGGAAGGACGTGCGGTTATCAAGGAGATATTGGAAAACCCCGCCGACTATCCGCTCGTAGAGGAGCAGGGAAACAACATCTTCATCGTCAACCAGAAGTCCGGGCAACTGAACTTCACCGCCGGCCACGGATTGGGCGACTGGGTTACGAACCGTCTTGCTTCGGGCCCTATCATAGACCGTATGCTGAGCCACGGCAACTATGACATGACCAGCAACGATCCGCTAAGCGGCGTCTACGTTAAAGGCGAAGACGACCCCCGCATCCTGCTGAACTACAATCCCGTGAGCATCACCAACCGCGAAACCGGACAAGTGGACGAACACCGTTACCTGGGTACGGACCTCACGGTAGCAGACGAGCTGACGGAGTATTACAGCGCTCAGGCACAAGACGAAGTGAACACCGCCAACAAAGGTTTCTCGCAGATTACCCAAAGAGGCTTTTTCTGGGAAAACGATAAATTCGATATGCTGATAATGGCTTCGCCAGAGATACATTTCCTGAAAGCGGAAGCCTATGCCATGGGGTATGGTGTGGCGCAGGATATGGCGAAGGCGGAAGAGGAATTCAAGACGGCTGTCAGCCAATCCATCGCCCTGTATTACTATTACGATTCGATAGGTTCGGGAGAGAATTGCCGCCGTTACGACGCTCCTACCGATGAAGAGATTGCAGACTTTGCCAATGACAGATGGAACAGTACGGCATACGTGGACAAACTGGATGCCATCATCACGCAGAAATGGCTGCACTTCGGTTTCCTTGTCAGCCGCGAGGCATGGAGTGACATCCGCCGCACAGGCTATCCTTCGGGACTGGTATTCCCGGAAGTGTCGGGTACTATCCCCAATGTGCCGAACCGCTGGAGATACCCCAGCACGGAAGTGAACTACAATCCGTACTATAAGGATGTAGCCGGCACAGACACGTATACGGAAAAGCTGTTCTGGGCCAAGTGAACAATGAGAGCGAAGCGGGAATGGATATCCTGATGCAGTAGCTTGCAAACATAAAAGAGCCGTATCATTACTCACAAACGGAGTTGATACGGCTCTCTTTATGGTTCAATGAACAGTGCCGGGGTTCGGATTGGACGGCCGCAACCGCCCTGCGGATTACAGCTTGTCGCCGAATGCCAAGTCTCCGGCATCGCCCAGCCCCGGTACTATATACGAATGCTCGTTCATATCCGGGTCGATAGCGCCGCACCACAAGGAAACCCCGTCGCCGGGGAAGAGTTTCTGCAAATGCTCTACTCCCTGCCGGCTGGCAATGACGCAGGCAATCTGCAGTTTGGCAGGCGTACCCTTGGTAAGGAAAGCCTTCCAGGCAAGTTCCATGCTTTCGCCCGTAGCAAGCATCGGGTCAACCAGTAACAGAGTCTTGCCGGAAAGGTCGGGAGTGGCGATATACTCGATGTGCACATCCACCGTACGGCACTCTTTATCCTTATAATAACGGTAAGCGGAAACGAAAGCATTGCCCGCACGGTCGAACACATTCAGGAAACCGGCATGCAAGGGAAGCCCGGCACGGAAGACGGTGGCAATCACCACATCATCATCGAAAGTGCTGACAGGAGCTATCCCCAGCGGCGTTTGTACCTGCTTTTCGGAATAGGTGAGTTCCTTACTCATTTCGTACGCCATGATTTCGCCGATGCGTTCGATGTTCCGGCGGAAACGCATACGGTCGGACTGTACTTGCACATCGCGTATCTCCGCCATGTATTGGTTCAAGACTGAGTTAGTCTCGGCAAAGTTGATAACTTTCATTATATTATCAGATTAAAATATGTATTGGTTATTCCGTATATTGATAGAACAGAGGTGCAAAGTAAACGATTTCCACTCAATTTGCAACATTCAGTTTGCAGATATTGTTACGGTTCTATAAAAGATTTCCTATTACAGAAAAATTTCTCTAATAGGATGTTTCTTTAAAAATAAAGTATTACTTTTGTAGTCGCAAAAACAAGGGCCTTACTGAACAACGCGGTTTTCCACAAACTCGCCCCCTTGCAATGAAGCATACGAATGCGAAGAGAGATTATAAACCAAATACCAATTTTAAAATCTTAAAAAGAAATGGCAAATTTAGATTTAAGCAAGTACGGTATCAAAGACGTGAAGGAAATCATCCACAACCCGTCTTATGATGTATTGTTCGCTGAAGAGACCAAACCGGGTCTGGAAGGCTTCGAAAAAGGTCAAGTAACTGAACTTGGTGCTGTGAACGTAATGACTGGTATCTATACCGGACGTTCTCCTAAAGATAAATTCTTTGTAATGAACGAAGCCAGCAAGGATTCTGTATGGTGGACTTCAGAAGAATACAAAAACGACAACAAACCCTGCTCTGAAGAAGCATGGGCCGACCTGAAAGCTAAAGCTGTAAACCAGCTGAGCGGCAAGCGTCTGTTCGTTGTCGATACTTTCTGCGGTGCTAACGAAGCTACCCGCATGAAAGTACGTTTCATCATGGAAGTAGCTTGGCAGGCTCACTTCGTAACTAACATGTTCATCCGCCCGACTGCTGAGGAACTTGCTAACTACGGCGAACCTGATTTCGTATCATTCAACGCTTCCAAAGCAAAAGTTGACAACTACAAGGAACTGGGTCTGAACTCTGAAACAGCTACTGTATTCAACTTGAAGACCAACGAACAGGTTATCCTGAACACTTGGTACGGCGGTGAAATGAAGAAGGGTATGTTCTCTATCATGAACTACAAGAACCCGCTTCGCGGTATCGCTTCCATGCACTGTTCTGCCAACACCAACATGGAAGGTACGGACTCTGCTATCTTCTTCGGTCTGTCAGGTACAGGTAAGACTACTTTGTCTACCGACCCGAAACGTCTGCTGATCGGTGACGACGAACACGGATGGGATGACGAAGGTGTATTCAACTACGAAGGCGGTTGCTACGCTAAGGTTATCAACCTCGACAAAGAAAGCGAACCCGATATCTACAACGCCATCAAACGTGACGCTCTGCTGGAGAACGTAACTGTTGACGCTGACGGCAAGATTGACTTCGCCGATAAGAGCACAACTGAAAACACGCGTGTTTCTTATCCTATCTATCACATCAACAACATCGTTAAGCCGGTATCTAAAGGTCCTCACGCTCATCAGGTAATCTTCCTGTCGGCTGATGCCTTCGGTGTATTGCCTCCGGTATCTATCCTGAACCCCGAACAGGCTCAGTACTACTTCCTGTCCGGTTTCACCGCTAAGCTGGCCGGTACGGAACGCGGTATCACTGAACCGACTCCGACATTCTCTGCTTGCTTCGGTGCTGCTTTCCTGAGCTTGCATCCTACTAAATATGCAGAAGAACTGGTTAAGAAGATGAACAAGGTCGGCGCTAAGGCATACTTGGTTAACACCGGCTGGAACGGTAGCGGCAAGCGTATCTCTATCAAAGATACACGTGGTATCATCGACGCTATCCTCGACGGTTCTATCGACAAGGCTCCGACAAAGGTTATTCCTTACTTCGACTTTGTTGTTCCGACAGAATTGCCGGGTGTTGATCCGAAGATTCTTGATCCTCGCGACACTTACGAATGTGCTTGCCAATGGGAAGAAAAAGCAAAAGACCTGGCAGGACGTTTCATCAAGAACTTCGCTAAGTTCACAGGTAACGAAGCCGGTAAGGCTTTGGTTGCTGCTGGTCCGAAACTCTAATAGAACCAGATTATATATTTTAAGGCGGCTTTCGTTCTCGGAAGCCGCTTTTTTTGTTAGATTTGCGAAGAAACAATTTAATAGACAACAGAGAATGAAGAGCTTAAAGATTATGCTGTTAGGCGCAAGCCTATTGATGAGGTTGTGTCAAAATGCTGACACAGCCTTTTTTTATGCGCAAAGCCCAGACTTTCTCAAGCCCGGGCTTTGTTATTACCCAAAGTTTTCGTATCTTTAGGCATAAAGTTTTTCGTTATGGCAAAGTTACATTTTCGTCCTTACATTCCCAACCAAA
>ENA-OROQ01001440-OROQ01001440.1-human-gut-metagenome-genome-assembly--contig:-NODE-1440-length-12208-cov-24.5745_pt1 | contig 12208 bp, 6 predicted proteins | sample MGYA00242136_ERZ509062 | MGnify/ENA primary metagenome ERZ509062 (study PRJEB26280, sample SAMEA2338735) | human gut metagenome | biome: human gut; feature: human-associated habitat; material: faeces...
TTCCTTGATTATTAATGGAATTAACAGGATTTCATTACCTGCGAAGTAACGGAATACTTAGTAACAAAAGAAGTATGCGAAAGGGATTCAAAATGAGAGATTATTCACTTTTTATTTTTTTAAATTTATAAATTTAAAGTTTTCAATTATGAACAAAAAGTTTCTAAGTGTAATCCTGTTCAGCGCCTTAATGGTGGGCACTGCAGGAACGTTTACGTCTTGTAAGGACTACGATGATGACATCGAGAATTTGCAAGGACAAATTGACAAGCTTGCGACTAAGGAAGATATGACTTCTCAAATCGCAGCTTTGCAAGCAGCCTTGGATGCCGCAAAAACAGAAGCTGCAGCTGCAAAGACTTCAGCAGAAGAAGCTGTGAAGAAAGCTAATGACGCTGCATCTACTGCAACAGAAGCTGAGAAAGCTGCCGCTCAAGCCGCTCTTGATGCTGCTAATGCAAAAACAGAGGCAATTAAGGCTGCTCAAGATGAAGTAGCCAAAGTAAAGGCACAGTTGGAGTCTACTATCGATTCTAAGTTCGATGCTGCAAAGAAGGAACTTGCGGCAACAATCAATGACTTGACTGAAAAGGTTACGAAACTGACAGGCTTGACTACGGAGATGATTACAAGTCTGGATCTTCAGACAGCAAATCCGAAACTGGAACTGAACTATGCACAGCTTCCTGCTAAGCTGAATCCGAACGCCAGCGTGAAAGATGCAAAATCATACGAATTCGGTAAAGGATTTACTGGCAGCTTCACAATCAATGCCAATGAGATTTACACAACTCCGGCTAGTTTCATGATTTCTGTAGCTCCCGTAAATGCTGTTGTGACAAACGAGATGTTCTCTCTTATCAATAGCAAGGGTGAAGCTCTCAGTGATATTACACTCAGCACAGAAGCATACGACGGCTTGTTGACCAGATCTGTTTCTAACGGTCTCTACGAAGTTAAAGTAGAACTGAACAAAGAGGCTGATCTCGAAGCTTTTGGTAAAAAAGTAGTAAGTGAGGATAAGAGCGTCCTATTTGCACTTGCAGCAACTAAGGATGCAAGAACTGTAACATCAACTTATGATATTACTGCGAAATCAGCACTGAAAACTTATACTAAGGCAGATGAGATTGCAAAGAACTCAACTATTCAATCTACGATAGAAGTTAAAAAGGATTTGACAGCTTATGAAAATCCATCTGCTACTGCGACACCTAATACTGAGAAATGTTACCCTGTAGCAAGTGGTGAAGCATTCCAAATCAATGTTGCTTCAAAAGAAGGAACCAGCCCTATCATGGGTAGCTATGTTGTTGTTGATATTGATAATAAGGCTCTTTCTACAACAGACAAAGCTGCTATCAAGAGCTTGACTATTGCAGGTGTAGAAACTGTTAGCAAAGACAACAAATTCGATATCACAATTAGTGGTGCTTATGCCAAGGGCGTAGTAGTACCTTTGAAGGTGGTTACTATCGACTATACCGGAGTTGAACAATCAGTAATCGTTTGGGTGAAGGCTGGTAATGGTTCTGAAATAGCTAGTGAAGCTAAATACGTAATCACTCCGACTGCATATGTCGATGCTCCGACTACTTACGCTTATGCAGGCCTGGCTAAATTCACAGTTCCTGCCGGTGCTGCCAAGTTCGACTTGAGCATTTATGCTAAGGATGAGATTAATATCACAGAAACTGCTAATGTACTTGATGGTATTGTATTCACATTCTACAAAGCTGACGGTAAGACTGAGGCTACTAAGATTGAAGATATCGCAAACGCTAAATTGACAGCTACAGTTGACCTCCAGACAATGAAGAATGACAAGGTTTACGAAGGTATCGTTAAATTCTTTGATGCTGAAGGTACATTCTTGTCACAAAGTACCATTTCTGTACAGAAAGTATTGCCGACTACATTGCCGGAAGGATTCTCTATCAAGACTAACCAGCTGGATGCTCAAGGCGTTTACAACTGCTACTTGATTCCTAACGATTGGACTGCTAAGAAGGCTATAGAAGGTACAATGGAAATGAAACAAGTATTCAACTTCGGTAAGGGTGAAGCAAAGGATTATCTGATAACATTTGCTGCTGCTATGGTAAACGGTGATAAGACTGTTGACAATGGTGTAACTGGTGCAGAAACTTTGTCTGTAGTTGAAAAGTACATTGACAATAAGACTCAGCATGCTACAACTGCAGTGTACAACTATGGTAAGATTTCTTCTGAGAAGAAAGATGGTGCCTTTGTTAATTACACTATCGACGCTGCTTCTTTCCCGACTGTATTCAATTGCATCTACAACGATACATACACTTGGAGATGGGCTACTAAGGATGACCTTGGTTTGAAAGCTACTGCGACATTACCTTATAGCACAGAACTGACTTATGGTAAAGATGTTACTGTAGAGTATGCTAAGTATATTAAGGGTATCAGCTCTCGTGACAGTGAATATAGTGCACTTTTGAGCGCACCTTATGAAAAGTCATTGGAAATTAAGGAAGCCCACTTGGTATCCAATGCCAACGGTGAAGTGGATGAATACTTCACTGTAAACATCGAGGAAGGTAAAATCACTGGTTTCACCGTAAATTCTAAGGCAACTAACCCGACAGCTGCTGTTCCTTCTACATTGAAGATTACAGTTGTTGACATGTACAAGCACGAACGTGTTATCGAACTTGGCATGACTGTAAACAAACGCTAATCAATGTATTCCTAAATAAGTCCTTTATTATGGAGGACTTATTTAGAGAAACCTTGAAATAACATTAGAATCCCTGGCTTCTTTGAGGCCAGGGATTTTTTTTTATCTTTAATTTTACTTTCCTGCTTTCTTTTTCTAAATCCCCTCCAGAAATTTATTTTCCATCACTTTGCTTCCACACTTCCACCCACCTCCTGCATCCCCCTATCCATCGGCATTTGCCCCGCTGTGGAAGCAACCCAAAAAGGTGGAAGCAAAATCTGCTTCCACCTACTCAAAACGCCTAAGTTTTACCGTAACCTACTCGTCTCTACCGTAATACCCCGTACAAGGCACATAAATCGGTTGGTTCAGTTTTCCCACATTTTCGAGCTTACCCTCGCTGCGGAGCAGGCGAATATGAAGCTGCGCAGTGGAACGCATCATCCCGCAGAGAACCTGAAAACTCTCGCGCGTAAGGAACTGATGCGTAGAGAAGTAGCCCGTCAGTCGCCTGTCAATCTCCTTGTCACTCAGCTTTTGGGAATGCTCATTCAGCCCCAGCGGTTTAACTTTGATGGCACCTATCTCATTCTTCAGCACCTGGTCGGCACGAAACTTGATGCCCTTCAGCTTAATCTTGGTGGTTTTGCGTTTGGTCGCAGCGGTCACCGGCTCCGTGCTCGTCAGTACGGGATGAAAGTAACCGATACCGTCCAGATGCACCTGCCGCCCCTCGGCAAGGTCTTCCCCCATGACGTGCGACAAGGCATCCAGCACTGCCGAAACATCAGTCTTTGTCAACGAACAGCGTTCCTGAATCCGACGTCTCAGTTCGGCAGTGCTGGTAGAGCCGTTCAAGCGGATGCGCGGATGAAGTATCTTTTCTTCCCGCTGTTTGTCTTTAGGTTCCGGGAGCTCATACCAATCGAATAAAATTGCCATAGTTCAATGTCTTTTAAGTTGTTGTACAATACGTTCGCGCCCTATGCGGAATAGGTGCGGGTTACGTACTTCATCCGTAAAAGCTTTGGGAAGAGAAACGCCTAACGGCCATAAACAGCTCTGCTTACGGTCGTCAAGCAATTGCTTCATGGCCGTAAGCAGAGCTGTTCATGGTCGTTAGGCGTCATCTATTCCCTATACAAAAGTAGACAAACAAAGGGAGAAAAGCAAAGGAATGCCTATGTTTTAAAAAAGAAATCCAAAGGTTTCCGACACCACGCTGTATAGTTTGTGGAAGCAGGCATTTATTTAATAATTATTCTGCTGAATACTTGTTTTCTGCCTTCTGATGTCGTATCTTTACGAGAATTATATTTACCCAAACAAGCTGACAAACAGAATGAAAATTACCTTGATTAGAGCAGAAAAAGGGAGCGGAAAGGAAGCCCTCAGCACCCTGGAAGCGGATGCACTGATTAAAAAACTGAAAACCGAAACCAAAGCCGGACATGTGTCGACCCTCCGGGCCATCCTTCCTCAACTGGAGGGCACTTGTGCCCAATACGAACATATAGACAAGCTGCCCCGCATCTACCCTGCCGTGGAATATAGCCGTACACAAGAGGGGGAACGGCGGATGAAGAACTATAACGGACTCGTACAACTGGAAGTAAACCGTCTGTCGGGCATTGCCGAAGCGGAATATGTAAAGCAACAAGCCGCCCTGCTGCCACAGACCTTTGCCGCTTTCTGCGGTTCCAGCGGACGGAGTGCCAAGATATGGGTATTGTTTGCCCTGCCCGACGGCACGACGCCGAAGCTGGAGAGCGATGCCACCTTGTTTCATGCCCACGCCTACCGTATGGCGGTGAAGTGCTACCAGCCCTTGCTGCCGTTTGCCATTACATTGAAAGAACCTTCCCTTACACAGAGTTGCCGCATGACTCTGGATGGATATCCTTACTACAATCCTGCCGCTGTGCCTTTCTGCTTGGAACAACCCCTCGGCATGCCCGAGGAAGAGAACTTCCGGCAACGAAAACTCGCAGAAAAGAATCCGCTGTTGCGGCTGCATCCGGACAGTAAAGCCTCGGACACCTTTGCCGTACTCTTCGAGTCGGCCCTTGACCGTGCATTCCGCGGATTGGGCGGCTGGAAACGGGACGGGGATTTACGGATACTGCTGGTGCCTCTGGCCGAACATTGTTTCAAGGCAGGCATTCCCGAAGAGGAAGTAGTCCGCCAGACATTGATGCACTATTACCGGGAAACGGATGAATTCATTGTCCGTCAAACGATTCATAACCTATATCAAGAGCTTAAAGGCTTCGGGAAAAAGAGCAGTCTGACGCAAGAGCAGGAGAGCGTTTTCCGGCTGGAAGAGTTTATGGGCCGCCGGTATGAGTTTCGCTACAACACCGTTCTGGATGATTTGGAATACCGTCAGCGCGACTCCGTCCATTTCTATTTCAAGCCTGCTGACCAGCGTGCCCGCAGTACGGTCTCCATGAATGCCCTGAAGGAGGGTATCCGCGTATGGGACCGCGATATCAACCGTTTCCTAACTTCAGACTATGTGCCACTCTATAATCCCGTCGAAGAATACCTTTACGACACCGGCCGCTGGGATGGGAAAGACCGCATCCGGGCATTGGCCGACCTCGTTCCGTGCCACAATCCTCATTGGCAGGAGCTGTTCTACCGCTGGTTCCTGGGCATGGTGGCACACTGGCGTGGAATGGACCGGCAACACGGAAACAATACTTCTCCTCTGCTTGTCGGTTCTCAAGGGTTCCGGAAATCCACCTTTTGCCGCATTTTGCTGCCACCGGAGCTGCGTTTCGGCTATACGGACAGCATCGACTTCAAGAGCAGGCAGGAAGCGGAACGCAGCCTGGGACGCTTTCTGCTCGTCAACATCGACGAGTTCGACCAAATCAGCATCAACCAGCAGGGTTTCTTGAAGCATCTGCTGCAGAAACCGGTTGCCAACCTGCGCAAACCCTACGGCAGCACCATCCGTGAGATGCGGCGGTATGCCTCCTTCATCGGCACCAGCAACCAGAAGGACTTGCTGTCCGACCCCAGTGGCAGCCGCCGTTTCATCTGCATTGAGGTCACCGGTCCCATCGATACGAATGTCACCATCAACTACCGCCAGCTCTATGCGCAGGCTCTGAATGCCGTAGCCAAAGGTGAGCGTTACTGGCTGGATGATGCCGATGAAGCCATCTTGAAGCGGACGAACCGGGAATTTGAACAGCTCACCCCACTGGAACAACTCTTCCACAGCCATTTCCGCGCGGCAGAAGAGGATGAAGAGGGGCAATGGATGATGCCCATGCAGATTCTTTCCGCTTTACAGACAAAGACGCGTGACCGTCTGGCAATCAACAAGGTTGCCGTATTCGGGCGGACGCTCAAGAAGCTTGAAATACCGAACAAGAAGTCAAGGCAGGGGACACTGTATCATGTGATGCCGCTGGATTAAATGTTCTGCAGTAACCCCGCACAAGCATCTTCCAGAATGTCTAGCACATACTCAAAACCTTCGGAACCGCCGTAATAGGGGTCCGGTACATGGTCGGCATGGGTAAACTTTGTACAGTATTCCGTCATGCGGTGTATCTTGCTCCATTCGGCGGTTGAAGGGGCACGATCTTTCAGGTCGTCGATGTTGCGGTCGTCCATACCGATAATCAGGTCGAAGTTGTAAAAATCCTCGGTACGTACGGGTCGCGAAAGATGCGTCAGATTGTATCCACGGCGGGCAGCATGGGCACGCATCCGGCTGTCCGGCAGTTCGCCCTGGTGATAGGACAGAATGCCTGCAGAATCGATTAAAAACTCATCCGCACGTCCGGCTTCTTCTACCAGACGTTTCATGACTCCCTCTGCTGAGGAGGAACGGCAAATGTTGCCGAGGCAAACGAAAAGTATCTTCTTCATATTTCTTTAGTTACGAGTTATTTACATCGGGTCTACATCATAATACACTATCAACGACTTGAAGCGGTCTTCCGCCACCATCTCCTTTTGCACCTGGACGAGCAGCTCGCGGGCACGTGCCATTGGGGCATTGGTTTCTATCTTCAAGACAATCTTTCGGATGAACAGGGTCTGTACGCGTGCTACGGGCGGCTTGTCCGGTCCCAGCACACGGTTGCCAAAGACGGCGCGGAGCTTAGCGGCCATAGTCTGTGCCATGAGGTCGAGCAGGGTCTCGTTCCGGTTCTTCAGGTAGACATACACCAGGCGGTAGTAGGGCGGGTAGTGGAACATCTGGCGTTCGGCAAGCTGCCCGCCTACCATGGCTTCGTAGTCGTTGGCAATGACTTGCGGGATGATGGGATGGTCGATGCTTTTGGTTTGTAGCACCACCCTGCCGCGCTTGTTCTTCCGTCCGGCGCGTCCGGCAACCTGCGCCATCAGCTGGAAGGCGCGCTCGTAGGCGCGGAAGTCGGGATAGTTCAGCATGGTGTCGGCATTGAGTATGCCCACAATGCTGACGTGGTCGAAGTCCAGACCCTTGGACACCATTTGCGTGCCTATCAGGATGTCCGTCTTGCCTTGCTGGAAATCGGAGATGATGCGCTCGTAGGCGGTACGGGTGCGGGTGGTGTCCAAGTCCATACGGGCTACGCGGGCGTCGGGGAAGAGGGCTTTGATGTCATCTTCTATTTTTTCCGTGCCGAAGCCGCGGTTGCGCAGGTCAGTGCCCTCGCAGGCGGGGCAGATGCGGGGCAGTTGGTAGGTGTAGCCACAGTAGTGGCAGGTCAGTTGGTTCAGCCCCTTATGGTAGGTGAGGCTGACGTCGCAGTTCTTGCACTTGGGTACCCAGCCGCAGGTGTTGCACTCTATCATGGGGGCGAAGCCGCGGCGGTTCTGGAAGAGGATGACTTGTTCTTTTTGTTCCAGCGCCTCGCGGATATATTGTAGGAGCAGTGGGGAGAACGGACCGTTCATCTTCTTCTTGCGGTGCAGCTCCTTGATGTCTACGGGGATAATCTCCGGCAGTTGTATCTCTTTATAGCGTTCTTTCAGTTCCACAAGGCCATACTTGCCGGATGTGGCATTGTGCCAAGTCTCTACAGAAGGGGTTGCCGTACCCAACAGAGTTTTGGCGCCGTACATGGAGGCGAGTACAATGGCTGCATTGCGGGCATGATAGCGGGGGGCGGGGTCTTGCTGCTTGTAAGTGTTTTCGTGCTCCTCGTCCACAATCACAAGACCGAGGTTGCGGAAAGGAAGGAAAACGGAGGAGCGGACACCGAGAATAATGTCATAGTCTGCTTCCGACAGCTGCTTCTGCCAGATTTCCACCCGTTCGGCATCGGGGAACTTGGAGTGATAGATGCCCAGTCGGGAGCCGAATACGCGTTGCAGGCGCTCTGTGATTTGTGCAGTGAGAGCTATTTCGGGCAGGAGATAGAGCACCTGCTTTCCTTGCCGGATGGTTTCTTCTATCAGATGAATATAGACTTCGGTCTTGCCGCTTGCCGTGACACCATGTAGCAGGCAGACGTTCTTGCTTTGAAAATTCTCTAAGATGGAGTGATAAGCGCGTTGCTGGTGCTCGTTCAGCGGGTTGACGGGGATGACTTCTTTGAGGAGTGCTTTGTCTATGCGACCTATTTCCTGCTGGTAGACTTCGAATACACCACGGTCCACAAGACCGTTGAATACGGCAGGGGTGGTGGAGGTGCGTTGCAGCAGTTCGGCTTTGGAGACTTCTTTTATATCTCGTCCGCTGAGGTAGCCGGAGAGTTCCAGATATTTCATCAGCAGGTCCAGTTGCTTGGGGGCACGGCGCTGCAACTCGTCGAAGAAGATGTGCAGGCGGTGTTCGTTGCGGGCGGCGGCGGTGAGGCGTACACGGGTTTCGGTCTTAGGCTTATAGGTACGGCGCAATTCTTCCTTTACGAAGATGGCCTCTTTGTCGAGCAGTGACTTGATGACAGAAAGTATGTTCTTGATGCCGGTCTCCTTCTCCAGTTTCGTCACGCATTGCTCCGGGTCGGCAGAGAGCATATCCAGTATCTTCTGTTCCTTCTCCGGCAGGCAGACATCGGATTCGAAATCGGGGTTGTACTCTACGATTGTTTCGCTCTCCAGCTTCAAGCCAGAGGGTAAGGCAGCTTTGTAGACGTCTCCTTGCGTGCAGAGATAGTAATCGGAGAGCCATTCCCAGAACTTGAACTGCCGCGGAAGCAGTATCGGGCGGGCATCCAGCAAAGCGGACACTTCCTTTACTTCGTATTCGGTGGGGGCACAATAGTGCACGTTGCGCACGATGGCTGTATAGTATTTCTTCCGTCCGAATGGCACTACCACCCGGCAACCGGTCTGCACTTCATCTGCCCATTCGTCGGGTAGGGAGTAGGTGAAGCAGCTGTGCAAAGGCAAAGGCAATATGACGTCGGCGAACTTTTTCATCGTGGGGACAAAGATAGTGGAAAGTGGAGGGAGAATGAAATGAACGGGGCATTTTTTATGCTGAGGAGAGGAGGAGGCTGTTGTGGATTTGGATGAAGATAAGGGAGAGGTATTGCAGATTTTATGGGTAGGATGGGTGTAGAAGTATGGGGAAACTGGCGTCAGTGTTTTATAAAATTTGTTCGATGTATTAAAATAAAAATGAGTGAGTTGCAGTAAAACCATGGCGTTTTGAGTAGGTGGAAGCAAAATTTGCTTCCACCTTTGGAGGGTGCTTCCACAGAGGGGCAAATGCCGATGGATAGAGAGATGCAGGAAGTGGGTGGAAGTGTGGAAGCAAAGTAATAGGAAAGAATATTCTGGAGAAGATTTGAAATAAAAAAGTAGGGAAAGAAATAACTTCTTTCCCTACTTGAGGATTATCCGTACTAAGGAGAGAGTTTAGAATGCTCTTTGTCTCTCCTTAGGTTAGCTTTGGATATTAGATAGCTTTTACTGTTACAAGAACATTAGCTTCGGTCTCTCCTGTTTTACCACTATCATAAGTAAATTTAATTTTAGCCTTGAATGCAGTATCTTTAGCAATTTGTATATCCTTAGGAGTAATTATAATAGATTTGCCATCTGTTGTTCCTGCTGATACATAGTTGTTTGCTGCAGTCTCAAGATCCACTGCTGTAACCACAATGTCCTTCATCGGGTTACCTGCAGCATCCGCAATAGTCAAGTCAGTACCAACCTTGAGAGTAACTGCGCTACCACCACGAACAACGCTAACAGCCTTCTTCAATGAGAATGTGTAAGTTGCTTCTGTTGCAGCCTTCTTGAAGATTACATTGAATGCAGGAACTGCAAACTTATGGTTGGCATATTTTACATAAACACCAGTTACAGAGTAGGCTGTACCATACTTATCGATATTACTCAATGTTACCTTACCATTTGCTACCTTGTAATCTTCTGTTGTTACACCTGCAGGTTTTGCTGCCTCGTTAGTGGCTATGCTTACACCGTTTTCAAAGCCTTTGGCACTTACTTTAATCAAATCACTCAAAGTTGCCTCTGTTCCAAATACAGTAAATGCGTTAGTTGCTGCATCGTAAGCAATGGCATCGAATGCATATTGTTTAGCAATTTCAGCAGCGGCAGGTTGCTCTACGGTGAACGGTACATTTACATAATCAACGGCACCAGTTGCAGTGTTCTGTACTAGAACTTGCAATGTATATGTAACATCGTAGTTCAGCAAATCAATGCCATTTCCATCGAATGCTTTAGTATAATCCAAAGAAATTTTCAAATTCTTGAACTTAGCTAAACCTTCTTCAGTATTAAGTGTTGCGCCTTCTTCATTTGCTTCAACAGCAGCAACAAAGCCAAACAGTTGACCTTCGTGAGTGCTATAATCCTCTGGATCTGTATATACATAGTTCACTACATATTGCTGTTGAGGATAATACTTAGGAACAAAGATTTCATGTTCAGAGTTCCAAACAATACGGTCATCTCCCTGAATATCCTTGAAGTATTCATCGAAGTTTGCAATAAGAGATGGGGATTCAGCGCTCTTAACAAATGCAATTGTATGTTCAGACGCTGTCAAGTCAATGGTCTCAGGCTCTACATATTCACCTTGGAATGTAACAGTAATTTCTTGTTTGTATACTTTTCCAATAACATCTACGTAATGAGCTATCAATACAATACTTTGACCTTGTGCATTTTCAGCACTCTTTACAGTCATTCCATCAACAGAAATACCATATTTAATGGCTTTGGCGTTATTTGTCTGGTCATCCTTGATGGTTAAATAAGAGTCATAAATCTTGGCAGCAACATCATCTTTAGGAGTCACTAAAAGATCCTCGGCAGCAACTGTAGTATACTTAGACATCCATTCTTCTTGTTGTGTAATGGGATTCCACTGCCATACCTGATAAGCTACATTTCCAACCGGTTGATTACTTTTTACCATTTGCAGTGTAGAAGTATAAGTAGAACGTACACTTTCATTTGCTACCAGCGAAATCTGTTTCTTCCCTTGATAGAAGTTAACTAACTCTTCGTTTTCCTTAATTGGATTTACGGTAACTGGAATCTCATAAACACCTGTTATTGAAGATTGTCTTGTAATGGTTGTCGGAGTAGCTTTACCTACAGTAACAGGAACTTCTTCTCCCTTGCCATTAACAAATTTCAAATCTAAAGTAGCCAAATCATAGTTGGCAGGAGTTACCTGAACAAGGATGGACTGTGTATTAGTTGCTACCATGTATTCACCAACAGCAGGCAGTTCTCTCTCACCATCCCATTCTGTACTAACTTTTCTCAAAGCATAATTTACCACGATATTAGCAGCACCTTGAGAGAAGTTTGCATCCAACACTGTCAATTGAGCCAAACCTTCATTCATCGGCAAACGGATCTCCTTCTTAGTCTGTCCATCTTGGCTATAAACTACCAAAATCGTGTAGTTGTTGTCATTCGGATCAGTGTAATAGTAAGGAATATTTCCAGAAGTTGTTGCACCCTTGAATTCTACAAATTCAGTGCCGTTCCACAAGAACCACTTACCGTTCTCAAACTTCACTTCTTGCTGGCCAGCCTCGCCTTTTTCTCCATCTTGACCAACAGCCTTAACGTCTGTTTTTTCGCCATTGCATACCCAGTAACCATCTTCAGAGATAGTCCATTCTGTTCCGGCAGCACCCGGAGTACCAGCAGCACCGTCCTTACCATTAGTAACGTCGTAAGTAGTACCGTCAGACAACGTGATTGTCAAACCGTTGGCAGTCTGAGCCACACTTGTGATCCACTTGCCATCTTTAATTTTGCCTTCCAAGGCTTCGATTTGAGATTTGATGCCAGACAACTCGTTGTTGATCTGTTCAATGTCATCATCGTAGTCCTTACAAGACGTAAACGTTCCTGCAGTACCTACCATTAAAGTACTGAACAGGATTACACTTAGAAACTTCTTGTTCATAATTGAAAACTTTAAATTTATAAATTTAAAAAATAAAAAAGTGAATAATCTCTCATTTTATATTCCTTTCCCATATCTGTTTTGTTATATGATTTTCCGTTACTTCGCAGGTAACGGAGGAATTTTCCGTGCAAACATAATTGTTTTTC
>ENA-OROQ01001445-OROQ01001445.1-human-gut-metagenome-genome-assembly--contig:-NODE-1445-length-12108-cov-2.72488_pt1 | contig 12108 bp, 7 predicted proteins | sample MGYA00242136_ERZ509062 | MGnify/ENA primary metagenome ERZ509062 (study PRJEB26280, sample SAMEA2338735) | human gut metagenome | biome: human gut; feature: human-associated habitat; material: faeces...
AATTCCACAACAGCACCGCTTTCAGCGTTCTGAATGTGATGAACGAACAACTTCTTTCCTTCTTCAGCCTTGAACTGCTGTCCGTTAATTTCTACGATTACGTACATCTGTCTTTTTTATATTTAAACAGGTTATGTCCCGGAGGTGGATACACTTCTAAGCATCACTTGTTTACCTCCTGCAGAATTCAGAGTGCAAAATTACGGTTTCTTGATATATCATCCAAATCTTTTCGAAACTATTTTCCAAAATGATAGCTTCCCGAACCGATCTCGACTTCCATATATCCTTCCGTTGCCGAAACTCTGCGCACACCCGGCAAGTTACCGACCGTCACATTGTATTTCTTCGGAATCCGGACGATCGCCGACGTATTGCCCGGCAAAGTGATATCCCAGCTAAAGTCGCCTCCCTTCTTAGTCCATGCGCTCTTGATCTCTCCATAGACCGAACCGTACGAGGCGGAAACTTCGTCAAGGCCATCGGGGAAAACAGGTTCCATCACCAGTTTCTTGAAACCGACTGCATCGGGAGCGCATTTGATGCCGGCCAGGTCTTCGTAGTACCAGATCAGCAGGTCACCAAGCAACATCACATGGTTGGCAGAATTCATGGCCGGATCAGCCGTATCGCCGTTCCAAAGTTCCCAGATGGTTGTCGCACCGTTCTTAATCATATATCCCCAACTCGGATAAGTCTCGTTCGTCAGGATCTTATAGGCCATATCGACCCGCCCGTACTCGGTCAGTCCGCGCATCAGATGCTGGATTCCCAAGACTCCGGTACTTACATGTCCGTTAAAATCCTCCTCCGTCTTTTTCACAATATTACTGAAAACTTTCCCTTCATATCCTTCCGGCACAAGTCCGAGACGCAATGAGAGAATGTTGGCCGTAACCGTATTATTGCCATACTCCGCCGTTTCCTTATTAAAGAATTTGGCATTATAAGCCGCCTTTATTTTAGCGGCCAAGGATTCGTAGCCGGAGATATCGGCATCCTGTCCGCAGATACGGGCGAAGCCGATCATCTTGTTCAGCAAATCATAATAGACAGTCGTGCTGAGAATAGCGCCGTCCGTCTTGCGGGCAGGATCCTTGGAATGGATCAGTTCTTGCGATTCGGGAGGCATGCACCAGTCGCCATACTGGTCTTTCGTCATGATATAGTCCTTCATGGTCGCCTCTTCCATATGCGCCATCCAGCGTTTCATGGCCGGATAATGGGCACGGATCGCGCTGTCGTCGCCGAACTGGCGGTACAGCATATCCGCCACATAGAAGAAGGCAGACGGCCAGGTCACGTCATCGGCATAGATCGTCCAGTAATTCGGGGAGACATCCGAGATGCTTCCTTCCGGGCTCATGGAGTCCTCGATATCCTGCAACCATTTGTTATACAGCTGGGCATTATTGAAAATAAAGGCTTCGCCGTAAGCGCCTGTCGCACGGTCGCCCAACCAGCCGAGACGTTCGTCACGTTGCGGGCAGTCGGTCGGCATCCCGCGATAATTACTACGGATTCCCCAATAAGAGTTCTTATGGATCTGGTTGACCAGCGGGTTGGATGTTTCAAAACGCCCGGTTGTCGCCATCTCGTCATAAATGACATGTCCGGTAAACGCGGACAGTTCCGGTTTATAATCGAGTCCCGAAACTTCCACAAAACGGAAACCATGATAAACGAAACGGGGTTGCCAACTGAAATCACCGTCTTCAGCCGGAGTATAAATGTCGGTCACCTGCGCAGTACGCAGATTGGCCAGATAGAGCGAGCCGTCTTTCTGCAACAATTCGGCAAACTTCATCGATACGGGTTTACCTTTCTTTCCTTTCAGGTTAACAGAGAGCCAACCGACCATGTTCTGCCCCATGTCCAGGATATACTTTCCATCGGGACGATCAAAAACGGCTACCGGCTTCAACGTTTCCTGTACGCGGATATTCGGGTTCTGCTGTGCTGTCAGTTTGCCCGCAGGAGCCTCCATCACATCGGGAGTTTTCCATGCGCCGTCGTCGAAACCGTTCGTGTTCCAACCTTCCATCTCGAGGCGGGCATCATATTCTTCGCCATCAAACTCGTTATTTGCGACGATCGGTCCTTTCGAGGTGATTTTCCAAGACGTATCACTGACGACCGTCGCTTGCGACCCGTCTGCATATTCGATCCGAAGTTGCGCAAGCAAACGAGGCAAGCCGAATGTTTTCATTCCCGGATTACGCATAGAGAAGAAACGGCCGTTCCCCAAAATCACTCCCAATGTATTCTTGTCGGAAGCCATCAAAGCTGTCACATCATATACATTATAATATATACGTTTATAATACAGGGACGGCATCGGGGCAAACACGTCCTCGCTGACTTTCTTTCCGTTCAGGTAAGCCTCATACGAGCCAAGACCGGAAATATACAAGACGGCTCTTTCCACCGCCCTATCCGTCGTAAACTCTTTACGCAGATATCGGGCGGCCAAGCGTGTTTTATTGTTTCCACCGGCCACACCTACCTCCTCACCCGGATTGGAGAGGGAATCTTCGCCGATCCAGGTCGCTTTCCATTCCGAATCATCGAGCAAGGCCATTGACCAGCTACCGGCATCGCTCCAGGGAGTATCCCCCTGGTTGGTCGTCAATTTCACACGCCAATAGTAAGGTTTTCCCGATTCCAGGGCTTTCCCGGCATACGGAACCAGTACCGACTCGTCCGAACGGACCACACCCGAATCCCACAAAAGCCCGTCACCGGATTCCAATTGTTCAGGAGAAGCAGCCACCTGTATCTGATAGGCCGTCTGCTTCAAGTCCGGTTTGCCGGAAGCAATCTGCCAGGAAAAGCGGGGTTGCGTCACATTGATTCCCAATGGATTTTCTTTCATCTCCAACCGGAGGTTCTTCACTTCGACGGTCGAATCGGACGAACATCCCGCCCATCCTAAGACCAAAGCGACCAGAAGCAATAAAGCTGTCTTTTTCATATCGTTGCGATTTAATCTGTTAATAGCATGACTTTGTTTTCAAAGGAAACGATTTCTTCACAGACACCATTTCTAAAAATGATTTTATATCTTATGATTTTGATAAAAACACTACAAGCCACTCCCAACAACATCTAAAGAGAAACTATGATTACATGATGGTTATTTTGCAAAATCTTTATAGAGATGATTTTACACTTGATGGGTTTTCGGTGTGATTTCCCTGTATTGCATCAGTATCTTTCAATACTTTTCCCTAAAACTTCCCTCAGGCTTATATCTACAAGAGTTTCATAAACCTCTAATTTCTTTCTGTCCAAATAAATTTTAGCCAAACAGAAATACCTAATGAGTGAGACCTGATTCTTCTATTCTGAAAAAACTCTTACCATAGTTCTTGGAGAACTGAGTACAATTAGGAGAGGGTAAAAGAGATTATTATATTGTTGGTTCAATAGAAAATCAGAGAGAAAAACTGATCTTGCTAAAATTGCGATCAAATATCACATTTCTTTAATAAGGATTTGGTTCTTCGTCAATTTAGAGGTAACGCCCAACAATCAAAGTTCAATATATGAAGAGGTTTAAATGAATTTTGAAAACAGAAAATGACATGTTTCTTCATGTAGCCGAATAGCAGAATATAAGTAAATTAAGGGTTCCTAAATTGATAAAGAACCAAAAACTGTTATATAAATTGCCCGTTGAGGTGGCAAGAACTGATTTTCTGCAAAACCAAAATCTTGATTGTTTATTTACTGTTAAATATATTAATCTTAATAATATTTATTTTTATGTTCATGTTTTTTGTTTAACTTTACAGCCGATATAAGATACTATAACAAGGAAAGATCATCTTGTATTGTAATATTTAGATGTGTTTTTGATAAATATTTATTTATAATACTTTTGCATTATATAATTGTACTCAGTTCTCCAAGAACTACGGCAAGATTTTTTTAATTAAAACAAAAAGGCCTATGATATAAAATGTGTTTTTAAAAATTCCGATATCAAGTTTTCATTTGGTATATAATTTATTTAGTTAATAATTAAAGCAATACATGAAAAGATGCAAAAACAGAATTGTAATCTTCCAATAGGAAGAAAGAACTCGTTGTCTCGAGTTTCGAAAGTAACTTGTGGGTTACTTTTTTGTTTGACTACCTGTGCTTTTGCGGTGGATGGTAAAGTCAATATGGGGAGCAATGGCGTAGATGACAAAAAAGTAGTTCCCTTGGTCGGCACAACCAAAACCAAATTGGACGGTGTAAATCAAGAAGGTTTCAAAGTAAAAGGACAGGTTTCAGATAATGTCGGTCCGTTACCAGGAGTGAATGTCATGGTCAAAGGAACCATGACAGGAGTAATAACCGACATGGACGGCAATTTTGAAATCGTAGCTCCTTATTCGAAAGCAACTTTAGTCTTTTCGTATGTGGGATATCAACCCAAAGAAGTTTCACTGAAAGGAGAACGAATTGTAAATGTCAAAATGGTTGAAGATGCCAAGGCATTGGAAGAAGTCGTTGTTGTAGGATATACAACACAACGGAAAGCAACTATCACTGGATCTGTAGCAACGATTACCACAAAAGATTTGAAACAAAGTCCGACAGCTAATTTAACAAATGCCTTGGCCGGACGTATGCCGGGTCTGATGGCAAATCAATTCAGTGGAGGCGAGCCGGGTGTCGATGGAGCAGACTTGCGCATCCGCGGAGCCTCTACATATGGAGACCAGACACCGATCTTCATCATTGACGGTGTGGAACGCGATGATATGGCTTATTTAGCACCAGAAGAAATTGAAACATTTACTATTTTGAAAGACGCTTCAGCAACGGCTGCATATGGAATTCGTGGAGCAAACGGTGTAGTCGTAATCACAACTAAGCGTGGACAAGCGTCCGAAAAACCATCCGTGAGTTTCAAAGCATCAGTCGGAACAAACTCTCCTGCTAAGTTCCCTGAATATTTAGGTTCAGCTCAATATGCTGAACTTTACAACGAAGCTCGCATGAATATGGGGGTAGATCCATCTTCTCCAGATCTATTCTCTACAAATGTTATCGAAGATTTCAAAAATGGGAAAGGATATAATTGGGATTATTTTGATTATGCTTTCAAACCAGGTATTCAGCAGGATTATAGTTTGTCTGTCCGAGGCGGCTCCGAACGCGCCCGTTACTATGTAATGGCAAATTATTATAAGCAAGACGGTAACTACAAACATACGGACATGGCGGATTATAGCACACAAGCTGTATTTCAGCGTTATAATTTTCGTGCGAATGTAGATGTGGATATTACAAAGAACTTTTATGTTAAGGTCGACTTGGGTGCACGCATTACCGACCGTAATGCCCCAGGTACAACCGCTAGCCGGGTAGTGTCTATTGCAAATACGCAACCACCTCATTTACCTATTACACTACAAGACAATGGTAATGCGGCCAATGAAACGTATGCCTTAAACAATCCGAAAGGTATGCTCTATGGTGACCAGCAACATCGTTACAATATCTTAGGTGAATTAAGCCGTACCGGATATTTGAATGAGAAAAAAACGTTTTTGAATGGAACGTTTTCAATCGGTCACAAATTGGATTTCATTACAAAAGGATTAAAAGTTGAAGGTAGTATCTCGTATGACGCAAAAGAAGGTCGTTGGATACGGCGTGTGTTGGAAACACGTCAAGATGGTTATGCGAACTATGGTAGATATGCTACTTTCCAACCGGATGAAAGCGTATATGGCTCTTATTATTTGCATTCTACGGAACCTTATGCAGGAGCTTATCGCTTAGGTAATCCTTGGTATAGTACAGACGAAACGATTAGTAATGGTTTTAGTCACAATGCCGCGGAAAACAAAACTTACTATCAATTAAAATTGGACTATCAACGTGAGTTCGATCGACACAATGTTTCCGCTATGGTACTATTCAACCGCTCATCACGAGCCTATGATAATCGAGTAGAATATCGGTATCAAGGTATTAGTGGGCGCGCAACGTATGCATATGACAACAAGTATTTGACTGAATTCAATATTGGCTACAACGGATCTGAAAATTTTGCTCCGGGTAATCGATACGGTGTGTTCCCGGCAGGATCTATCGGTTGGGTGATTTCTCGAGAAGCATTCATGAAAGGAGCTGAGAAGTGGTTGGATAATTTAAAGTTGAGAGCCTCTTTCGGTCTTGTAGGAAGCGATAAAATTTCAGATAATAACGATGATCGTTTTGCCTACCTTCAATTCTTCCAAGGAGGTGATGGCTACAGTTTCGGCTTTAATGAGTTTGGCTCTGGATACGATGGGCTGAAAGAAGGGAACTTCGCCAACCCAAATTTAACTTGGGAAAAAGCTCGTAAAACGAATGTCGGTTTCGATGCGACCCTATTCAATGGGAAGTTAACTATTGCTGCCGACTACTTTAGAGAACATCGATACGATATTATCACAACACTAAGCGATGGCGACAAGATGGGATATCCAGACATAGTAGGAAAAGACGCTCCATTTGTAAACTCTGGAATTGTGGACAATCAGGGTATTGATTTCGAGTTAGGTTGGAACTCCACAATCGGTAAAGATTTCCGTTATTATATCAAACCCAATTTCACATTCGCCCGTAATAAGATCAAATTCATGAATGAAGTTGATTATGGAAATGAATATCGCCAAAAGACCGGCCGGCGATTAGGAGAACATTTTGTATATGTAGTCGATCACTTTGTATATGATCAAGCAGAAGCGGATAAATTGAATGCAATGAATGACGGTCGTGGTTTCCAGCCTTGGGGCGAATTGCATCCGGGTGATGTCGTATATAAAGATTTGAATCAAGACGGTAAAATCAATGACTATGGCGACCGAACACATATGGGATTTCCACGTACACCGGAAATACAATTTGGTATTCCTTTTGGAATACAATATAAAGGCTTTGACGTCAGCGTAATGTTTCAAGGCTCTTTAAACTCCAGCATATTGTTGAATGGAGCCGCAGTTTGGGATTTTCCATCCTACGAACAAGATCAATATGGTAAAGTGAAACACATGCACTTGAACCGTTGGACAGAAGCTACAAAAGATGTGGCAACTTACCCACGCTTAACATACGGAGCTTATGAAAACAACAAAAATGGGAACAGCAGTTTATTCTTGTACAATGCAAATTATATCCGGTTGAAAAACTTAGAAGTGGGGTATTCGTTACCCAAAAACATAATTCGTTTTGCAGGTTTGCAAAATGTACGCTTTTATGTACAAGGTTTAAACTTACTAACATTCGACAGTTTGGATGATGTCGACATGGATCCTGAAACGAAAGAAGGCTCCGGTGACTGGTATCCGATCCAGAGAGTCTATAATTTTGGTGTCGAAATTACATATTAATTATTTAAATCTTTTGAAAATGAAATTACAAAAATCAATCATAGGAATTGGAGTATTACTCCTGTCTCTTTCATCTTGTGACGACTTCTTGGACAGAATGCCTGATGATAAGAAAAATGAGGTAGATGTATTTACTCGTTATGAACAAGTCGATAACTTGGTGACCGATTTGTATGCAAGAGCAAAGTTCGCAAATAGACCGCTGATTTTCATGAATCACTTCGGCTCTGCAGGATTGACAGACGAATGTACGGCTTCCAGCCATGAACAAGCCATTCCGCATCAATTCAACATTGGGAATTATGGACCTTCCAAGGTATGCCAAACAACAGTAGTTGCGGACAATACTGGTGGGACTTATATAATGGTATCCGACGTGCCAATATCATTTTGGAAGGTGTAAAAAAATACAATACTCCAGATAACCCCAAAGACGGTCGGGAAGGCGACTTAGAACGTCGCTTAGGTGAAACATTATTTTTCCGTGCATACTTGCACTATCTCGTAATCCGAGCTTATGGTGAAGGAGTATATATGGATCATGTTGTCGTTCCAGGTGAAGATATGGCGTATGTAAAAGAGTCTTTTCATAGTATGGTCGAAAAGATTTGTGCCGATGCCGATGCCGCTTATGAAAAGGTAGACGCCTCTTACGGAGGTGAGTATTTTGGTCGTGTCGACAAGGGAGCTTGTTTAGGATTGAAGGCGATTGTCCGTTGGATGGCTGCAACCCCTTTGTGGAATGGCGGGACGTTGCCAAACGACACACGAGCTTTCAAAGATGAATATACTACTTATGATCCGAAACGCTGGGAAGCAGCTCGCGATGCAGCAAAAGATGTATTGGAAGCGAAAGATGTCAATGGAGCTATTCGGTATAAATTATATGCACCGGCAGCAATGGATGCAGATGACTTTAAAGACGTTGATGGCAATGCCAATACAAACAATGGAAAAGTACAAGAGCGACTATGGCAAATGTTTTACAACATGGATGCGATTCAACAGGAATGGGTTTGGTTTACCACTCGTGATAAAGATACGGGCTGGTCTGGCGATGTCTTGCCTCCTTCCCAAAATGGTCATGCCCGTCAACGTCCTCTGCAGGAACAAGTCGACGAATATGAATACATAAGCCCTGACGGATATGGCTACCCTATTTATGATAGCCGAGCTAAAATAGATGGTTATGATGACGAAAACCCTTATGAAAGCGTAAAACGTGATCCGCGTTTCTATCGTGATATCCGTTATCATGGTTCTTGGTATGGTGGTAAACAATTGAATACAGCCGAAGGCAAAGATGCCGTGAGCAGTAGTTATTTGGAAGCCTCTTCTCACTCTGGTTATTATTTGAGAAAACTGTTCAAAGACGGATGGGATAGAAACAAAGGTGGACATGTGATCAACGGACCTGCTATTTGGCGTCTGCCGACATTCATTTATATTTATGCAGAAGCTGTGAACAAAGTAAGTGGCCCCACACAAGAAATCTATGATTTAGTCAATTCTGTAAGGGAACGTTCTTTCATGGCTCCGATGCCTCCAGCTGTCCTAACTGATGCAAACTTGATGCAAGAATATATCCAACGCGAACGTCGTGTAGAATTATTCTATGAGAATTGGCGCTATTGGGCAACACGCTTATATATGGAATCAGATGATCCTATTGAGTTAGCCAAAGAAAAAAACTATATTGGACCAGAGAGTTGGCCGTATGCTAAAAGCCAACGTTGTTCACACGGCATGAAGCCTGTAGAAGATCCAAATGGAAAAATTGAAGTGGACGGGAAACGGTATAAGATGAAACGCATTGCGGTAAATGACGGACGTGTATTCTATAGCCCTCGTTCTTATTTTTGGCCGATTATGCAAGATGAATTGTCTCGCACTCCAACATTGATTCAAAATCCAGGATGGTAGTAAGAGACATCTGATTATCAAAAATCAGGAAGTAAAACCCTTTTGGTATATGGGTGTACCAAAAGGGTTTTTTATAAGGCTACTGGATATTTTACTAATTCTTACACATAAATAAAGAATGTATCGAATGAAATGTGAAACATCAAGATAAAATATATACTTTTGTCTATAGAAGGAATCTATAAAGAAAGAACGATATGAATTATTACGAACTTACATTCACATACACCTCCCCTGTCGAGACTTCCATTATCAACGACGTGCTGGCCGCCGAGCTAGGAGAAATCGGTTTTGAAAGTTTTGCCGAAAACGAAAATGGGTTACAAGGGTATATTTCCGACCAATTATATAATGTAAAAGGATTGCAGGACAAACTTGCCGAATTTCCACTGGAAAACGTGGATATCCATTTTACCGAAACATTGGTGGAAAGCAAGGACTGGAACGAGGAATGGGAAAAGAACTATTTCAAGCCGATCCGCATCGGCAAGGATTGCATCATCCGGGCCTCCTTCCACAAACATGAGCCGGGTTATGCCTATAATATCATCATCGACCCGAAGATGGCATTCGGAACCGGCAACCACGAGACAACTTTCCTGATGATCAGCGAAATACTCAAATTAGACCTCACCAGCAAAGAACTACTCGACATGGGTTGCGGAACAGCCGTACTGGCCATCCTTGCCCATATGAAAGGAGCCGGACGCGTGGTGGCCATCGACATTGACGAATGGGCCTACAATAATGCACTCGAAAACATACGTCTAAACAACACGAACGATATCCAGGTCGCCCTTGGGGGAGCCGAACAGATCCCTGCATTCGGAACCTTCGACATCGTGTTTGCGAATATCAACCGGAATATCCTGCTGAATGATATCCGCCATTACAGCGAATGTATGAAACCAGAAGCCTTCCTTTACATGAGCGGCTTCTATGTACAAGACATTCCGGCCATCGAAGAAGAATGCAAACATAACGGATTGGCATTGTTATCGCACACAGAGAAGAATAATTGGGCTGCGGTGAAAGTCCAGAAACAATAACATTAATTAACCCTAAAAGTTAAGGTCCAAATAAACCATCATTCAAGTATATTCGTTATCTTAGTAGCAACATTATAAAAAGAAAGAGTTATGAAAAACGTAGATTCTAAATTATTACTGGGATTAGTAGTTGGTGCAGCCGTTGGCGCCGCAGTTGGTTATCTGGCAGCAACAGATAAAAGAGAACAACTACTGGAAGAATTGAATGGTGTAGTTGGTAAAGTAAAAGAAGGCTTCAATTCAGCTCTTGCTAAATACAAAGAAGGAAAAGCTGAAATTGCAAAAACTACAGAAGAAATCGTAGCAGAATAATTTTGTATGGAGAAAGACGCAGGTGAAATCTTCCGTGAACTGAAAAAAGATCTTTCGGCTTACGTGGAGTTGAAGCTCGAACTCCTAAAATTAAACACATATGAGAGAACAGGAAAGGTTATTGCTGTTCTCTCGTATGGTGTTATTTTATTATTTCTGGCTTTCTTTGCTATTCTGTTCATTTTCCTCGCATTAGGTTTTTTCTTGGGGGATCTGTTCGGTTCGGCAGGTGCGGGATTCGGCGTGGTAGCCGTGCTCTATCTGCTGCTGATCGGCATTATTGTTATGAACAAAGACAGAATCAGCAATAAAGTATTAAACGTTGTGATCTCCGCATTGACAACAAATGATGATAAAACAAACGCGACAGACAATGAACAATCCGCAACCGACACCTCTGGAGAAACTGATTTCTGACCGTCGCCGCATCCAACAGGAATGTACGATACAGGAACAGAAATTGAATGCTGATTTCTCTCACATACAAGAGAACGCCGGCACGTTGTTACTTTCAGGTGTCTCCGCTCTCTTATTCCCTAACACAAAAACCAAATCCAAAGGTACGGAAAGCAACCAGCCTGTACATACTTCGGAAGTGCCATCCATGTCGCTTGGATTTGCCGACTATCTTTCTGTGGCACAAGGCTTATTACCTGTTGCATGGGATGTTGCACGCCCATTATTGACAGCCTGGGGCATCCAGAAAGTCCAGGCGTGGATAATAAAGAAACTTTTCAAGAAAAAGAAATAAGCTGCAACAATTAATTTATGTTAGAGGGCATATTTTTCTTGTCCTAATTCCTGTACAATAAAAAAAATGACTAAATTTGCAGTCGTTAAAAACAGTGTGCTACGAATATATTTTCCTTGCGGCTGTTAAGTTAAATTGGAGATAAGTAATATTTTTAATAAACCCATAAAAGTTTTATTACAATGATTAAAGTAGGTATTAACGGTTTCGGCCGTATCGGACGTTTCGTTTTCCGTGCTGCTCAAAAGAGAAGCGATATTCAGATCGTAGGTATTAACGACCTTTGCCCGGTTGATTACTTGGCATACATGCTGAAATACGACACAATGCACGGTCAGTTCGACGGAACTATCGAAGCTGACGTTGAAAACAGCAAGCTGATCGTAAACGGTAAGGAAATCCGCGTAACAGCAGAACGCAATCCGGCTGATTTGAAGTGGGATGCAGTAGGTGCTGAATACGTAGTAGAATCTACTGGTTTGTTCCTGACTCAGGAAAAGGCTCAGGCTCATATCGAAGCTGGCGCTAAATATGTAGTTATGTCTGCTCCTTCCAAGGATGCAACTCCTATGTTCGTTTGCGGTGTAAACGAAAAAACATATGTTAAAGGTACTCAGTTCGTTTCTAACGCTTCTTGTACTACTAACTGCTTGGCTCCTATCGCAAAGGTTCTGAATGACAAGTGGGGGATCAC
>ENA-OROQ01001456-OROQ01001456.1-human-gut-metagenome-genome-assembly--contig:-NODE-1456-length-11978-cov-3.65671_pt1 | contig 11978 bp, 23 predicted proteins | sample MGYA00242136_ERZ509062 | MGnify/ENA primary metagenome ERZ509062 (study PRJEB26280, sample SAMEA2338735) | human gut metagenome | biome: human gut; feature: human-associated habitat; material: faeces...
TCATATCCCGAAGTACGTAGATTTTTAAGCGACTTATTGATGATCTCTAATTTTTTTACACTTGTAATTAAAGGTAACTATAATAGAAGTAATAATATCAACCTTATCAAAGGTTGATATTATCCAAATCAATTATGAATGTTCTTAATAGCGAACTATCAATTCCTACTTCTTCCATGATACGAATTGTTTTTTCTAATGCTTTTTTATTCCGTTTAAGTGCTTTTTCGACATCTTTTACAGTTAATTCTCTTACGTCTCTTTGAGCAGTTGAACTGTTTATATTTCCACCTTTAATTCTGTCAATTTGTCTACCACTAACACCAATTTTAGAACCTATCCACTCCCGCTTTTCACCAGTAGGTCTTCTACCATTATTTACTAATTTTTGATATATTTCTTCATACATTTCAATTTCTTTTTTTATAGTTTCCATATCTTTATGCCTTTGTAAATTATCATGTAGAAGCATTTCGATTTCGTCAATATTATCACCTGGTTTATCAACTATGGTTACGTTGAACGAACCATCATGCTCACCCAATTCTACTAAATTAATAATTGCACGATAGCGCGACTCTCCACCTATCAAGGTGTATTTTCTACCATCATTTAAAGTATCATCTTCGTATACAGTAGCATTTTCAAGTTGTCCATACTTTTTAATTGACAACGAAAGCGAAGATATCATTTCTGGTTCAAATGTATAACAGTTTCTTTCATTTGGTCGCACATCTTCAACATTAATAGTTACATTTCGTTTTCTACCACTACTCATACTGGATAACAAACTCATTTTTATAGTCCTCTTTTCTTTTATATTTTGAGGCTTCTTACCTGCCTCACCTTCTATAAGAACTCGGTATTTGTGTGATGCAAGGTGGAGACTTGTACTACCTTGCATCACACAAATACCGAGTTAGTTGATTCCTAAAAGTTTGCTTAGCTGGAAGCAAAGCAAACCCTACTAAAATAACAATCTTGACAGCTAATTAAACTTGAAACTATGTTTGTCAAGGTTGGGTATCTTTCGTTTATTCAAATTTTTATTTAAAATTACTGTTCAATTGTTTTATTATTTTTTCAATGTACCTGGTTTAATCATTTTCTAGAAAAATCATTTTGCTTACCGACACAAAGTAAATATTTACCCGACATAATAATTAATATTGTCAGATTCATAGCTGGTCCCCTATTGTTATCTATGCTGCCATTGAGATAACAAATAGGGTGTCAAATACATTATGACAACCATTACAAAAAAAGTTGACTTTTAAAAAATTATAAATTTTAATTTGCTTTGAATATGTAACAGTCACATCAGTATTTATTGTAAAAGATTTGTATATTAGATACATACTTAAAACACAAAATATCATTATTCCTACAACAAAAACGACCAGATATAGCTTATATATTTCAAATATCATTCCATGCATAATAGATCTATCCCTCCTCAATATTCACATAATTCAGCAAATTCATCAATGACCAATATGGAACATTATTACAGTATTTACATTTTTTAATTCATGCCAGGGACGTCTTGCAATTCCTTTACCGGCACGACCAATTATTATTTTTGTATCATTTGTTTTTACTCTTCGATTTATTACAATTTCAAATAATTTATCAATATAATAATGATATTTTTTCATTTTCAAACCTCCTCTGCAATAATTACAACTAAACAAATTATTGCTTCCAATCAAGACCAAAAAATGTTTAGGATCATAGTGTTCTATACAACTCATCATTCTTTTCGAAAGATGGAACTAGTTCCATCTTTAATTATTAATCTTTTTTTGAATATCCACACAATTCGGCAAATTCATGATCATTTAAATCTAATGCTTCAGCAATAGCTAGCAGATAATCAATACCAGGATTTTTAGTTTTACCATTAATTATTTTACCTAAATGTGAATCGTTTAAGTGTGTAATACGACTTAATTCGTTAATAGAAATATTTTTTTTGTTAATCATATTTTTAAGGTTTTTATTTTTCATTTTATCAGACTTGTATTATTTAATTATCCGATATCTCCGGTATTTAAATAACATTTTCCTTTCCTGGGAATCTTTTATAATTTAATATTTATTTTGGGCTGTGGATTTGTTTTTTTATGATATGGCGTAGACCATTTATAGGAGTATCGGACCACAGTTTTTTATTTACAGCTTTGATTAGTTAGATAACACTCGATGTTTCATTTCTCACAAGATTAAGCTCATGTAAAAACACTGTGTTCGAAACCAGCCCATATATCACATTCATAAGGAGGAAACTTATATGTATTATGTAGGTATTGATATTGCCAAATATAAACACGACTGTTTCATCTTCACTTCTGAAGGTGAGATTGTCTTAGAATCTTTGGCGATTTCGCTCGTTTCGATAATGCAAAACAACTGTGTGCTTTTTGCGGTGTAGAACCTTCTATTTACCAATCCGGTACTTCGTACCATGAAGGTAAAATGGTTAAACATGGCTCACTACTAATAATAAAAACAAAAATAATTCTAATGGCAAAGCTAAAAAAACTAAACTTAATGTAAAAAAAACAAATAAATATATTCATTCTATTAAATCTTTGTATTATTTAGCAATTAATTATCCTATAGACAAAGAAATAAACGGTTATAGAATATCTGATTTAGTCTGCTACAATAAGACTTCACATATTTATATAAAATACATTAAAGGATTAAAATTAATTGTCTGCAAATTCCATAGATACGATTCCATAAACAAATGCATCTATTTTAATTATCATTCAAAACAGAATATTATTAAAATAAAGGCATGTTTTAATGATGTAAAAATGTATACTGATATTAAAAATAGAATTTATGGTTATAAAGGTAATGTTCTATTATTTGCTAATCGGTCAATTGATAATAATTATACATATGCAACAATAACTACAGCCAAACAAATCACTGTTACCAATCAGGAGCATAACAGTGTTTAGGATCATAATGTCCTATACAATCTTTAATAGTGATTTCGAAAGAAAATACCTCCCCTTTTTCTGTGAAATATCCAAATTGACACCATATAGTGTCTACTTGATATAAAACTATAAATTCATACCCTTTATCCATATTCTTAAATAAAATGTATAATTCATCATCTGTTGTATAAAAAGAATCAAACGCTTTGAATGAAGATACATCATATCCATCTTTTTTTATAAATTCTAAAACAAATATTAAATCACGAGTTTTAATATTTGTTTTGAAAAGTGAATTGATAAAATTTTCGCCAATTTTACCATTTTCAACGATATTTTTTAAATAGGTATAAGGGTGTTCGTATTTATCAATTTTGTTCATAATCATCATTCCTTTCGAAAGGTGGAACTAGTTCCACCTTTAATTTTCTTTTGAATATCCACATAATTCAGCAAATTCGTGATCATTTAAATTCAATGCTTCTGCTATCTTGATTAAAGTATCAATGCGTGGATTTTTAACTTTTTTATTTAAAACATCTGTTAACCCACCTGAACTAATACCAGTAATTTTACATAGTTTATATCGGCTTATATTTTTTTTAATCATTAATTCATCAAAATATTTCTTATTCATTTATATCATTCCTCTCTGTATCCACACAATTCGACAAACTCATGATCATATCAATTTTTGAGGTATCTTTTTCAAAAAATCTTTCTTCATTATCACGCCCTCCAGAACTAAAACAAATTTTCTTTATATGAAATAGAATTTATATAATCTCTACTTATACTTAACTCTACTGAAACAACACTATTAGATAAACCGTATCCAAACTTAACCACTGGTTTTTCAATGTTAGTCTCATATATTTTTACTTTATCGAGATTATATGCGCTTTTTACCAGTTCATTATTTTCATCCTTGTACCAGAAATGTATCTCATCATTTTTATCAATATATGCATATGTAATTTCATTTCTTCCAGCTGAATCATCGTTAACTACATTTATCAGTTCATATTCTTTATAATATCTCTCATTGTTAAAAGAATATTTACAAAGTACTGATAATATAAAAGAGCCTATCAAAATTATAAGCATTTCTATCATATGATATTTAAATTCCATCTTAAACCCTTGTCTTCCTAGTTTTATATTATTTTCTATTTACTTCCATATTTTACATTCACAACAATCAATTTTGTTGCTTTTTCACCGCAACTGTGATTACTTTTTAATATTCCATCTCAATCTTTATTCCCTGAGCCGGCGGTAACTGTCTTTCCAAATTACGTTTTTCTTTCAAAAAATTGCTTGATTTTATTTTCTTTTGCCAACAGTTTTCTTTGAAAAAATATTTATTTTTCTTTAAAATATCTTTTGCAAAATAAGTATTCCCCGTAACACAAATCATTCCATAAAGTGTAAAAATAATATGATTTTTTTCTCTAATATTAAAAACTAAATCACTTTTTAAATTAAAACAATAATCTTTTTGAATGGAAATATTATTTCTTTTGACTTCTTTTTGCCAACACTGATAATATTCATTGTATACAAATCCATCTCTTTTTAAATCACTTTTTATTTCATAACAATCATAAATTTCTAAATAAACCGTATCAAATTTTTTATTACTTTCCCAGTATGAATCTAGGGCTTTTTGAATCACCCTTTTGTTTTTATAATCATCTGTTCGCTTTAATTCATCATATTTGATCATTTTTTCATTAATTGCAGTGTGTAATATATGAATGTAAATTTTATTAAATTCACTATCAATTTTTGTTTCACCCCTCATTAAATAATCAATATGATGTGCTAAACAAATTAAAAGAGAATTTGATAGTTCACTTTCTTGCCGATATAAATTATAAATAATGCACTTTCTGTCTTCATATTTCTCATTTTGTTTTAATGTCTTTTTTGATAAAACTATATTTATTTTTTTGTAGTTTTCAATAACATTTTCGTCAGTGTTTGGATAAGCAACATCAACCAAGTATTTAACTTTTTTATACAATGCATATGTTATTTTATTGAATTTCATTTACATTTTCTCCACTTTCATATGGGTTTCTTTGCATTGACTTTTCATCCTGTTTTTTTGCTTTTATCAAAATATTGTCCAGCTTTTCTTCAAAGGACATTCTCTTTTTCTGCAGATTCTCATCTTCTTTTTTTAGTTCATATAATTTTTTTAATTCCACATCAATTTCATTTGTTTGTGTTAATAATTGTTCTTTTTTTACTTCCAGTTTCTTAATTTTGTTTATTAATTTCTTATTCATATTGCCTCCACTTTATCATCTTTAAAATAATTATAAATCTCTTTTTTTATAAATCCGTTTTTTAATTTCAAATCAAATTCATTTTTATCTTTAAAATAAAACGTCAGCATACTTTCTACTCCAATCTAAAAATCCTGGTATTTTTACCCGGATTTATATATAATTGTTGTTTTAATCAGAGTCTATATTTTCATCAGGCTCCCTATTTTCTATTTACTTCCATATTTTACATTCACAACAATCAATATCAATTTTATCGAATGATATCTTATTAACCTTATAATAACTATAAATTTCTAACTCATTACATTTTTTCTTTTTCCGGATTTTAGTTAATGGTGGATAATCTATGTACCTGTTGCTTCCTTTTTTTATTATCTCGTATTTTTTCTTAAATTCTTTCTGTTCATACAAAATATCATTTATATAATCCAGTTCACCATCCTTGATTTTATATAAATATTTCTCATTAATTTTATCATTTACATCTTCAAGCATATATGATAATTTTAACTCCAAATAAAAAATCATTAAAAAACCAAAAGGAAGTACTATAGGAAATACTATTGGGTTTAACGAATATAGATCTAGTCTCTTATCTACATTGAACGCTAATACTAAACCTGTCAATAAAAATAATGCTTCTGCAATTATAATTAATAATGGTTTAGAAAAATGTATTAGCTTTTTTCTAAACTCTCCAATTCTTTCTCTTTTATAATAAACATCCAGCAAATCACTCATAATTTTTTCTGCTATTTCATCACCTCTAACCATTTCATTTATTTCAAGCAGTTCTTTTTTCACGACTATCCTCCTCTATATTTTTTTCATACTTAAAATAGCGAATTAATTATAATATCTTATTATTTCAAGTATCAGCATAAGAAGAATATTTGGTTACTTCAGTATACAAATCAACTTTTTTATTCATTAACCACAATAGGAAACTAACCATAGCTGGTCCACTTATTAAGCAGAGTATAAAGCCTACTAGACATAGTAACATTCTAATACCAAAATTCCTTATTTCCATAACAGTTCCTGTTAATGCTGATATCAGTAAATCATTTTTTTGCGATATATTAATAAAATTAAATATATCATCTTTAAAACTCAAAAAGAATTTGAAACAAATATATACAGTGATACAGCCAATAATAAACAGTAGTAAATTAATTATTAATAAGGTTCTGCTGCTAATTTTTATTTTGTCTCTACCAGTATCTGATATATCAATTTTATTGCCACAGTATTCACACATAACAGCTCCAGTAGTTACAATATGTCCGCAAATATTACACTTTTTTTTCATATATTTTATTACCATTTTGATTTCACTTCCTTTTATCAGTTCTATAATTATTTTTGATTACTATTTCATCTATGTTTACCTCTAATGCATCTGCTATTGCTTTTACATAACTGATACGTGGATCCTTTGTTTTTCCTGACACGATTTTACCTAAATTGGATTCGTTTAAATTGGTCATTTTACCTAATCTGTACAATGTAATATTTTTTCTTCCATAAGTTTAATTATTTTCATTGTATTCATTTATTTATCCATGGGATCAATAATAATTTTCCCGTTTTCCTTAGCCCACTTTTCAAACTCTGCTCTATCGATCATCATCTTTTCACCATGTCCTTCAGATGAAGTCACGATTTTTTTGCGTATATGAATTTTTTTGTTATCTAAATCATTTCCATACCATTCTGCAGTTTCAAATTCATAATCTTCACCCCATACAAATCCATCTACATGTTTCATAATATATTTTTCAGCTCCTTTCAATGTTTTAAAAATTTCCGATTTACACGTATTAAAATAACTACCCAGACATAGCAGCATCTAGTAAGTTTTTTACTTCTTTATCACTTAAATTTATCCCCCATTGCATAAACAAGATCAAGTCTAGTCCTCTTTTTTATCATTAGGATTTTGATCTTTCCATTCATCTGGAAATGCAATTTGTTGTAGTTCATCAGCACGATCAACTTCTTCCTGTGTTGATTTCTCATCATTTTCAATGCATAGGATGCATCCGCTTGAAGCTTTATAAAATCTTCCCATATAGAATACCTCAATCTAATCTTCTTCAGATGGAATAAAATTATTATCTCCATTTATGTAGTCTGTAATTAATAATTCTATTTCTTCCATACAGTCAATTGTTTCAACAGTTCCATCCTTTAATTCTACTTCTACCTTGGCATTTTCAATACCTGCATCTCTAAATAATGTTTTTACTGTATGTAAAGCATACAGTAATCTTCCTTTTTTACTTAACATTGGTCTTCTCCTTATTTCATTTAATTTATTATTGTAAAACATCTATTAATTCAGCAATTTCAGACGAAAGTCTATCCAGTAATTCATTTACTTCATACAGCCCAATTTCTTCAGCAGCGATTGCGGTTTTTTTCATTTGACTGATATTTTTTTTCAGCATCTTACCGATATCTTCATTCGTTAACGCACCATTGGCATTTTCAGTTATACTGTATTCTTCGTTTTCTATGATGGAACTTGTTCCATCTTCACCTTCAGCTGTTTCAAGTCCGAAATCCTCAAATGAGGTTTGACCTTCAATTACTTCTGCCTCAGCAGTATCAGTCCTATTTTCTTCAGCATCTGACTGTACCTTCGGTGCAGTAAACTGTTTTATCAGTTTATCAACATATCGTCCAGATATCCCCAGCTGATGTCCGATCCAGTCACGTTTAGTTCCTTCAGGTTTTTCATCGATTAATTCATATATTTTTTCCATAATTTTAATTTCATGAAAACGTTCTTCAGGTTTCTTTTTTCTCTGAATGTTATTTTTAACTATCATTTCAAGTTCTTCTCTTGTAGAGTTGGGTTTATTTATAACAGATATATTTATATATCCATCTCCTTCACCAGATTCACGTAGTCTGCTTATTGCCAGATAACGTGTATTACCGCCCAGCAGAGTATATTTACGCCCGTCTTTTATCCCGTTTCTGTCTATATCACTTGCATAGGCAATAGCATTTTCAAATTGACCGTCTCTACGAATAGAATTCATCAAAGCGGTGATAAATTCATTTTCTGCATCATCATAAATTGCTTCATTTAAGCAGTTTATTCTCACATCATCAATATTAACCCGTACTGTCATACCTAAATCTTTTGTCATACTGTCTAATAATCCCATATTTTATTCCTGGTATATTTATGTTGACTTTATTAACTGTCAATCATATACTTTTTCCTTTCACCAAATTCTTTTTAGAAAGTATAAATGCATGTATTTATACTTTCTATGCTTAGTTATCTTCAATTTATTTTTTATTCATCTGAACCTGCCCATCTAAGCTTAAACATTGGTTTTTTTACTTTTCCGTTGCAGTAGTCACTCACTGTCTGCCTGCTTATGTTAAGAGCTTTACCTGCTTCTCTTGTTCCCTTATAAAAACAGTTTTTTTCTATATCGTATACAAGTTTACGCATTCGTGTACGACCTCCATACAAGACACCGAGCTCATTTCTTGACACTGCTTTTAGATTTACTGCAGCGTTATCGCTTTGAACCATGTTTCTATGAACAATAGTATATCCGTCAGGAATCACACCAATAAAAAGCTCGTATACAGATCGTGTAACTGATGTTTCTTTCCCATAAACTTTTATTACCCATCGCTCTGAGCCTTTTCGATAGCTGATCTTATACGGCTTCAAAAGTCGAACCTTGTTCCTGTATTTTCGCTTTACACGACCGTATGACGAAAAATAATAATCCGTATCTCGATACTGCTTCCACAATTCGCCTTTTAAATTTTCAATCATTTCATAATCTCCCCCTTAAATCTCTTAAAGTTATTCTCAAGTTATATCAGCAACTTTAATTTAACGTTTATGAAGTATATGGAATTCATCAAATTCTTCCTGCGTTGCTTTTCTGGATATCTTATATGCTCGCTGTAAATTTGTTCTTGGAATAAACAGGTTCATATTAGCCTTTTCAAACTTTATATCAATCTTCTGTTCCAGATCTTTAAAACCTGAAAGATATGTTTTTACCACATCCGATAATCCTTCACTGTTTCTTATTTTTGTATACTTGTCTGCTCCCTCAAAGTTGTAAAAAATCGCGACTTCATCATAATTATTATCTATCGCATATTGAATTCCTTTCAAAACCCCTATTAGATATCCTCCAACCTGACAGCTCTTTATCTGCCATGATTCTTCTGTAAAACCGCTTATAATATCAATTGGTCTGCATTCTTCTTTCATAATTACTCCATATCCGCATTTTTTGTTCAGTTCATCAAAACTTGATGCAACATAGCATTGCAGTTTTTTCATTTAAGCCACCTCGTTTTCTTTCAGATTTAGATATGTATTTATTAAGCTGTTGTCCCAGTATCCATTATTTGAAGGTTTCTCCATATAATGGTGCTGATCAGTTTCCCTGATACAGAAAACACACCCAAAACAGTTACAGCATCCAGTGCAGCAGCTGCAGTCTATGCAGTCGGTGCAGTTTTTACAGTTTCGACAGTCAAGACAGTTGATGCAGCTCCTGCAGTTTACAAGAGTTCTTGAATACTCAAGAGCCTCCTCATAGCTGTAACGGTTCTTGCTCCACTTATTATTGTTGAAATCTTTCCAGTATTTATCGGTTTCAACTAAAGATTTAACCAAATCTGCTTCATGTTCCATATATTGGACAGCTGTAAATTCATCATCGCTGTATACTTCATCAGCCCACCACTGCGTTAGAAGCTGTTCTATATGCTCCTCTATTAAAGAAATATTGTCTTTTAAACATGTGACAGACTGTTTTGTTCCGAGATAGATCGAACTGCCACTCACCGGGTCGGTCCATCTTGTTAGATACAACAGACCGTTAATACGATGAATCATCTTATGAAAGGCTTTGTCAATATGCAGAGAATTGTTCCAGTACCTGCCTTCCTGTAATGCAGTCTGCATAGAATTAATACGAGAATTCAGCCTGATTATCAGCTGATTTTTTATATGTATCTTTTCTTTATTTTTAAAACCAGATTTTTTTATTGTTATCCGTGAAAAATACTTTATTTTTTTATTCCAGAAATCCCGGTCTAACAGCATAGCTGCATATTCAGCATTTTTTAAAAGACGTTTATGAAATCGTATAAAAGAAGTATATTTAAATATTTCCTGCTCTGTTTTAGAAACAAAGAAAGTTTCTTTTACAGGAAAGCCATTTTCATCTTTTTTTATATCACCTTTCTTATGGACAAGTACTGCATCCGGATCATCTTTTTTACACAGCCTTTTTGTCTTACTGCTGTAAATATAATCCTTTTCATAGGTAACGGTCATTAACCGCTGTCTTTTGAAATACTTTCTTGTAAAACACAGAATACTAATATAACTTCCTTTGCCTTTAGTGATAAATTTATAGCAGTACAGAAAACTGTTCAGTTTGTAAAGCGGATTTACTGCACACATGAATTTTTTGATAAAATCATGTTTAAGCGAATCCGTCATAGCAACTGGAATCATAACCTCCATCTGATGGGCATAGATGTTAGAGTAAACCTTTTTATTCTTCTTTCTGCCATAGGTATAAGAATGCATGTCCTTATAAGCACACTGATGTGTTATCACCGTCTTGTAGTCTGAACGGTTGCTGAAGATATCATGACCGGTGTTAAGCCAGCTGTTGATATCATCTCTGGAACCGCATGTATCGTAAGACACGTAAGTGTTATTGGTAATCATCTGATCGTTGTCCTCCTAAATAGACATTAAAGCTCTGCTTTAATGTTTTTTTTATTTAATCCATCATTTATTTGGTGTAATCGTACTTTTTTTAATTTTCTATTAATTTCTTTCTTGCTTGCCTGAGTATGCTTCATTAATTCTATAAATTCATTTTCTTCAATTGTTTCAAAAGCAAATGCAAGATAGTATATCACTCTAAGTACTTTTCGCTGTTCAAACTTGCTTTCAATTTTGTTAGAGTAATAAGCTTGTAAATCATCAAATGATATTTCTTCTCCAATTAACAACTCTTTGACAGTTGCATAATGATTTTTTATTAAAACAAACACTGTCCTTTTTATTACAAGATTATTTTTCTTATTTCTTGTGTAGTAATAATTCTTTAAATCGTTGATTGTGAAATCAATATCCGGATCCAAATAAGCAATCATACGTAATGAATCTGATAAAATACGTTGAACGTTCCTTTCTGACATACTTAATATAGATGCAATGACATTTACAGTATAATGATTTTTCATATATGCAAAACTAACGATACTTCTAGCATCTTTATCTAATTGATTAACTATGTTCATATAACTATCAATTAAATACGAATTTGCTTCTTCTTCCTCAATTGCTAATAAAATACGGTTATCAGTAAAAATTTTTTTATCAGAGCTTACAACAATTAGAGAAGTAGAGTAATTGCTGATTCTATCCCAAACTGAAGCATTACCATATGACAGCAATGATCTACATTTTAATAATTTTTGTTTAACTTTATAAACCTGTTTTTCCACTCATTCCCCTCCCTAAAAACAAAAAAAAGCAGTCAATAAAGTTCAAAACTTTATTGACTGCTGCATTATCAGTATAAACATATAGATCCTTTACTACGTTGATCACTTGTATTTTATTTTTAGAGATTTTATTGGTGCGATACCCATCGACCGCCCCATTTTTATTAAATAATCTAAAAAAATAAAATAA
>ENA-OROQ01001462-OROQ01001462.1-human-gut-metagenome-genome-assembly--contig:-NODE-1462-length-11915-cov-29.5667_pt1 | contig 11915 bp, 14 predicted proteins | sample MGYA00242136_ERZ509062 | MGnify/ENA primary metagenome ERZ509062 (study PRJEB26280, sample SAMEA2338735) | human gut metagenome | biome: human gut; feature: human-associated habitat; material: faeces...
TTATCAGACGAAGATTTCTGAATAGGGAAGGACAGAAATGAAATTAGGTATCGTTATTATTTGCCTGATTTCATATATGTCCGTATAAGTCGTTAGAAGCCTTTAAATGCTGATAGCTAGAGCATTTAGCGGATTTGGGACTCGGATATAACTCCATATAAATTCATATAAGTTTTTGAAAAATGGCCCACTTTGTGGCCCACTAGTTTTAGAAAGTTTTTTATGAAAGTCCTAATACAGTAGAAATGATGGAAAGTTTTTAAGTGGCAAAATGTATGGTCTAAAAGGAGCAATTGTCATTGAATTTAAGACCGTGATATACAGCGACAAAAAATGGAAAATATGCAAAGAGCAGTAAAATGGCTCATAAGATACGATTTAAGCAAAAAATGTCTCATGACCATGAAGAAAAAATAAGATAAAAAGCATTCTGAGATAAAGTATAAAGGCTTAGAAGAGAAAAGTAGAGACCAGCTATCCAGTAAATAGAATAGAAAAATAAACATTTCTGCCATCAGATGCTAATCTGGTGGCAGTTTTTACTATCTAACAAACATTTACTATTTTAAATCTTGTTTTCTGAAAATACGTATTCCAATATTGTAAAACAGAAGGATTTCGAGAATATTAACTAGACAGAACTCTACATGATAAGGAAAATCCTTGAAAATGAGAGAATTATCTTTTTTAGATGATTCTGATGCGGTAAGTATAAATGAATGTGATTCAGCTTGAGCAAATGGAGATATTAAAACATGAATGTTATTCACTGTACGGGAAAAACCATTAATTCGTAAAGGATTCTCGACAGTTTCATAAGTGACAGGATCTGTCCATGTACGTTCTTGGTTTAAGCTTGATACAGATTTTCCTCCCAGTGTCAGCAGAGCTAAAGTTAAGATTACTGTAATTCCAAGACAAATAAGTTGTTTATGAAAAATCATTACAATCATAGTATACAAAGTAGAGACTGTGATGATGCATATAAAAGCAATTGCAGCGTGGAAAGTAAATTCAGTTAAAGTAATCTTATCACTAAATTCCAAGTTGGCAATTTTCGAATTTATGAATACAGATGCAATATCAGCAATAAAGAGAACGATAGCGCATATGCTACTAACAATTAGTTCAACAATGTAAATATCTTTTCTGGTGTATCCTGCAGATATCTTATTGTTGATTGTTCTGTTCTCAAAGTCACGTCCTAGATATAGAGGAATTAATACAGCTAATATTATACATATTAGGGCAGAATTTTCTAATAAAAATGTTGAGGTATAGATTTTAAACCCATATCCATTTAATAATATTCCATAAACATTTACTACGATTACTGCGAGTGCTCCAAGCCATAGAACTGGAGATTTTGCAGCACGTTTTAGTTCCATCGATAATAATTTATTCATAGTGAAGTCTCCTTTCAATTTTTTATAAGAAATTTTTGAAGTAAAAAGCTTCTAAATCGGTATCTGCTATTTCTGATGAGGAAATTTCCTGGATTAAAACTCCGTTTTTAAGGAAACCATAGTGGTTTGCTACCTTTTGTAGTTCGCTTAGAATATGACTTGAAATCATAATGGTAACACCAAATTCTTCATTTAATCTTGCAATGATAGATCTGAAATCTTTTATGCCTTCTGGATCAAGTCCGTTGAGAGGTTCGTCTAAAATGAGAAAGTCTGGATCTCCAACAAGAGCCATTGCCAATCCTAAACGTTGTTTCATACCCAAAGAATAATTCATGACCATTTTTCTAGTATCTTTCAGATGTACCAACTTCAATAATTCAGAAATTTTAGGCTTTATTTCTTTCGACGGGTATCCACAAATTTTAAGCTGATACATCAAATTTCCTCTTGCACTCAAAGTTGGATATAATGCGGGTGTTTCGATGATAGCACCGATTTTGATATTTGAGGATTTTACAACTGTTCCTGATGATTGCCTTTGTAAATCTGCAAGTATTCTCATTAAAGTCGTTTTTCCTGCTCCATTATTACCAATCAATCCATAAATAGAACCTTGTGGAATATGAAGGGAAAGATTATTTAATGCGGTAGTTTCTTTGTAGCATTTACAAAGATTTTTTGTTCTTATAATCTCATTCATATGCTTCATCCTTTCTGCTTGCAATACAGTATTTTTCTTGTTGATGAAATCATAAATCGTATATGAGGAAAAAGAAAGCAAACAACCATTTACAGTAGGATTTCGCGAGGATAAGGTTACTTTACATGCATGTAAAACGATATTATCTTGTGTGAAACATAAGATTATGGCATACTTGAGGTGGAAAATTATCAAATAGTGGAAAGGTGAGCTGAAATGACAGTTGCAGAGATGATTAAAAAAACTCGAACCGAAGCAAACATGACACAGGAAGAATATGGAGCAAAATTTGGTGTTTCCAGACAGACGGTTTCTAGTTGGGAAAATGAAAGAAGTTTGCCAGATCTTCAAATGTTGATTGATATCTGTAATACCTATCATGTTTCTTTGGATAAGCTATTAAATGAGGATAAGGAGTTTGTCGAGAAAATAGATTTTTATCATAAATATCAAAAGGCAATTCGCTTCGCAGGCATGTGTCTGGCAGCTGGGGTGCTAATATTTGCACTTATATGTACCAACTGGAAAATCACGGAAAAAAATATGAATCAAGCCTTTGAAAGGAATGCGGAGAAATTGGGATTCATAAAAGGTGAACTTTACGAAATGAATGAGGAGAATGTCCAGTATCGCTTACCAAATCAAAAGCTTCCGTTTTTAAAAAAAGATTTTTATGTAAAAAATTGTTATGCTGATTTTACAATTGCAGGTACAGAGATCAGCATCGTTCTTGATGAAGATGAGGAGTTTAGTATTGTGTTTAATCATTTTAGAAATATAAAAGGCTCTTTTAATAAAAATAAACAGATTGAAGTCCAAGAAAACACACTGAATGAGGAAGAAAATATTTTATATAACGAAAATGGTGAAATGATAGAAAATATATTAAAGAAGTTATTGCTAATTCATAAAAATATTTATGATTAGCTACAAGAGAAGAGAGAAAAAGGAGAATACTATTGTTTCAATTATTGGAGGTGCTGATGGACCTACAGCTGTTTTTGTTGCAGGAAAGCTGAATGGTAATTTAACTTTCATACTAATTGTAATAGGAATTGTATTATTAGGAGTAGCGGTAATAGCTTTTTGTAAAAGAAAACATTAAATTCTAGTAACAAGAAGATTTGAAGTTTACTTCTAGTTTATTTTTTCTATTAAAAGTTAATGACAGGTAAATTGAAAAGAAGTATATCTGTCTATTATAATTAGTGTATAGGAAATGAGGTGATACGCTAATGAAAATGAACGATATAATTAAACAAAAACGTTTGGAAAAAGGATTTACGCAAGAGCAAGTGGCGCACTATTTGGGAGTAACTACTCCAGCAGTAAGCAAGTGGGAAAAAGGAGTTTCCCAAAGTTAAAGATACCACATCAATCCCACGCGGACTTTTGCTCAACCGATACAGCCGGAGGGCTGGATAACAAGAAAAGGCGGTATGCGCCCCGTGGAGGGGTAGCGTACCGCCTTTTCTTGTGGGGGTTTCCAAAGGGGGCAACGCCCCCATTTGGCACACGACTTTGCGAAGCAAAGTGTAGTGTGTTATACGCTCTGTCGGCGTTGCCGTGAAAATGCCGTTGCCGCCGGGGAGGGCAAGGGCATTTGAAGCGGCAGGAAAACAGGGCTGTGCTTGCGTGGCGTAGAGCCGTAAGCACAGGTCTGGTTTCAACAGCAGACTGGGCGTATATGAAAGCCCCCGTCCCTCGTCCTACGCTCCGACTTGTGGACAAAGTGTCCCGAAGTTGTGGCTACACTCCCGGAAAAGTAACAGGACAGCGGGCAACCGTCAAGGCTGAAATGAACGGGTTTACACCCGGCCTTGACCGCCACCCGCCGTCCCGCTGAATGGGTGGACAAGGCGGCCAATCCCTCAAAGTGCTTGGCCGCTCTCGTTCTGATTTTGGAGCGTTTCTTTTCTCATAATGAAATGGGCGGGAAGCCATTTTAGGGCTTTCCCTCCTTGATTGCCCATCTGCAAAGACGGGCGGGACTGTCAACGGCGGCGCATGAAATGCGCCGTTCATTTTGACCGTTGACTGGCTTGGCTGCCTTTGCTATTTCTCTGATAAATGAAATTTCGATTTTTAGAAATCGTTTAAGATAGCAATGCGGCTCCACTTGAAATTTTTTCTTTTACTGCAAAAACAGCCTCTTGGATAGAATAGGTTGTCGTTTCTATAACATTCGATTCATATATCCCCAAATTACAAAATTGCTCCCACATTGTTTCTACTAATTCAACATTTGTTTTTCTGTCTAATTTTGAGCGTTCCACAGCTCGTTTCATAGTTTCTTCTTTACTGGCTCTTAAAACAATATAGTGTACTTCATAATCTTCTCGAACAAGGGCTCTCCATGGTTCTAAAAACCACGGCCCTACAATTCCATCTACAATTACATCATATCCACCGCGGGCATAGCGCTTTGCAGCTTCTAAAAAGGCTTCAATAACAACTAAATTTTGTTCGTTGGACTCTGGTAAATGCGGCGGTATTGCTCCTTTGCTTAAATAATGGAAAAAGTCGTCTGTGTGCATATGCACAGATTTATCCATGTTCGATTCTTTTGCGACAATCGACGCAATTGTTGTCTTTCCTGTTCCCGGCGAACCTGTAATCACAATAATTCTTCCTTGGTTCATTTTCACTCCTCCTATTTCGATTTGCTGTTCTCTATTTCTTTTTCCGTCCCCGCTGTGGGTTTGGATTTTTCGGCAAGTCCAACTTCTCCGCAATCTATTTTAGCCGCTTCTTTTCTTCTTCAAACAGTTTATTATACCCCAAAACCATAAATCAGCAAACGCAAAAACCGTTACCAAAGAAAATGCCGCCTGCCTTTTTTGCTAAACCTAAAGAGGCTAAGTTAGAAGTGGACGCACTATACAAAGGAATACTACCATTTCGTCTAACTGCTTCTGCCCATTCTGCAAGTGTGTGGAATGCATACCCTTTTCTTCTGTAAAGTTCAGCCGTTTCAATTCCCGCTTCCTCTGCCTCAAGAATAATCCGAACACTACGACAAATAGATACGACTTGAGAATCTTCCAAATAAGCAGCGCAAAAGGGAACATCCAGCAACTCTTCAGGTAGCCAGGGAAAATAGTGGCTCATCTGAGGCTCAATGTTGTCTTTAGTGAGTAAGCAGGCTTTTAACTTTGGCTGTTCAGGAAGCCAAAAACAAGCATCTTCTGAAATCTTACTTTCTCCTAATAGTTGCCGATATTCTTTATCATAAATAGGTGATTCATTCGGCAGCATCAGTACTGGCTCTCTGTTGGTAATTGATTGTAGTTTTTCTCTTAATTCTTTCGGTACGTCAGCGCGAAAATAAGCATGTGGTTTTTCGTAAAGTGGTCTTGTCAAATAGAAGCGGGGAGCCGGCTGTGAAGTGGAGTCCCATGGTTCCCTTATAGTCATAAGTTCGTTCTTTTCATTCATTGTAAACAGTGCTTCTACATGAAGCTGCATATAGTACGAGTTGCTTTTTCCCATTTTCTAATATTCTCCTACATTTATTTCTCTGCCTGTTCAATCATTTTCTTTACTAACCGCTGAAACAGGTCGGCGGTTTCCTCGTCCATCGGTGCAAGCTGTCCGATCTGTCCGGCTATCATCGCCGTTACATCGTCAATGGAAAGCGGTTTTTGTTTCTGTTCCGCCAGTGCGTCCCGCATGGCTTGGAACATAGCGGCGGTCACAGCTTCTCCCGGCTGTTCCCCGTTGTCAATGTCTTTCTTAATGTCCCGCAGGATAGCCAGGAACACATTTTTGATTTTTTCAATCTCCGCTTCATGTTCCCCCATCTTTTGGGCGTTCAAAAGCTGTAAATCCTGCTTCGCTTCTGCCCGGTGTTCCGGGTGTTCTTTCATCAGGTCGGACAGGGAAGCCGTTGCCATCTCGATAAGCTGGTTTCTTGCTGTTATGCCCTTTGCCGCCGTATCCTGAAAATAAATCCGTATCAAATCTATCAGCTTGGGAAAATTCCTGTGTTCCAACAGACGGTTGAGGATTTGCACATCAACAGCACCCGTCACAAGCCCCCTCACGGCCCCCTCTGACAAGCCTAATTCAGAAATATCGTAACTTTTACGGACGCTCACGGTAGACAAGCCCAGTATGTAGTCTGTCGATACCTTAAATTCCTTTGCCACACCTATGAGAATATCACTGCTGACCGTTCTTGTTTCGCCGCTGACAATGCGGCTCAACTGGGAAGCGGAAACGCCTATCTTCTCCGCAAGTTCCTTTTGTGTGATGTGGTTCCCGTTGCATAAATCGGAAATCCGCTGTCCGGGCGTTCCGGGTAAAGCCATAGATACGCACCTCCTCCGCATACTTCCATTATACAGAATGATTGCAAAAATGCAATATCCAAAGTGTAAACTTCATCAAAATGCAATTCTCGCAATATTCCGGGAATTGCATTTTTTTCGTGTAGACTTAGGGTAGTTCATCGATGGACGGCACCTTGAAAACAGAATGACCGTCCGAAAAGGAATACCCCGGCTGGGGAAGCACCGCAAGGAGTCGGACTTCGGGACAAAATGTCCCGAAGTTGCGAGGAGCGTGCCAACGCCGGAACACGCCGCAGGAATGGGGCAGGAAACCTTTTCGGGGAGAACGGCAACGGAAAGCAAAATGGAGGGAACGCATGAGAGATAACCCCTATAAAGACTTGCCGCCACTGGAACGCAGGCCGGACGGTTCCCTTTACCGCATGACACCGGCGCAGAGAAAACAGGCGGCCAGCCTGATACGCCGGGAGTGTTGTTGCTGTGAGGACGGCAACTGCATTGTCCTTGATGATGGGGACACCTGCACCTGCCCGCAGACGATTTCTTTCTCGGTCTGCTGTAAGTGGTTCCGCTGGGCGGTCTTGCCGCTGGACGGGACGCTGGAAGCGGAAATTGTCCGGGATAAGGACTTGAAACGCTGTGCGGTCTGCGGTGGCGTGTTCGTCCCCAAATCCAACCGGGCAAAATACTGCCCCGGCTGTGCCGCCAGAGTTCACAGGCGGCAGAAAACAGAAAGTGAACGGAAAAGGAGGTCTGCTGTGGACAGTTAGGAGCGAAAAAAGCCTTGATTTATCAGGCTTTGCAAGCCCCAAACCGGGGCAGGTGGTATAAAGTATCGCCCGCCCCGGAAAACGGGCTTCTAACCGTCCACAAAACACGATATGACAAACACCATTTACATTCATCAGCCGGAAAAGGCGTTCAGCTTCACCCGGCTCCCGAATTTTCTCTTTGAAGCCCCCACATTCAAGGCCCTGTCTAACGAGGCAAAGGTTCTGTACGCCTTTATCCTGCGCCGGACAGAGTTATCCCGCAAGAATGGGTGGGCGGATGATTGCGGACGGATTTATCTGTACTATCCCATCTGCGAGGTGGTTGACCTGCTCCACTGTGGGCGGCAGAAAGCGGTAAACACCCTGCGGGAACTGCAATACGCCGGGCTGGTGGAGATCCAGAAGCAGGGCTGTGGAAAACCCAACCGCATTTTCCCAAAATCCTATGAAGCGGTTCCGAACACCGACTTCAAGAAATCCCGTTCTGGTACGCCGGAGGGCTGAAAACCGTACCCATGAAGTACGGAAATCACTCCTGAGAAGTACGAAAACCGGACGGTATATAGAAATACAAAGATTAAAAAGATTGATTTATATTCTATCCATTCCAATCCTATCCGAGCTATTTTCTGCGGGATTTTCCCTGTGGAAAACCCCGGATAGGAAAGGAATGGGGAAAGGAGCAGAATGGCACAACACGCAATTTTGCGGTTTGAGAAGCACAAGGGCAACCCGGCAAGGCCGCTGGAAGCCCATCACGAAAGACAGAAAGAACAGTATGCCAGCAATCCCGACATTGACACAAGCCGGAGCAAATACAACTTCCATATCGTCAAGCCGGAGGGACGCTATTACCACTTCATTCAGAGCCGGATTGAGCAGGCCGGGTGCCGAACCCGCAAGGACAGCACACGGTTTGTCGATACGCTGATAACCGCCAGCCCGGAGTTTTTCAAGGGGAAATCCCCAAAGGAGATACAGGCGTTTTTCCAGAGGGCGGCGGACTTCCTCATTGGCCGGGTAGGACGGGAAAATATCGTGTCGGCGGTGGTACACATGGACGAGAAAACGCCCCACCTGCATTTGACCTTTGTTCCGCTGACAAAGGACAACCGCCTGTGTGCAAAGGAGATTATCGGCAACCGGGCAAACCTGACGAAGTGGCAGGACGATTTTCACGCCTACATGGTGGAGAAATATCCCGACTTGGAGCGTGGGGAAAGCGCCAGCAAGACAGGCCGGAAGCATATCCCCACCCGGCTTTTCAAACAGGCGGTTTCCCTCTCCCGGCAGGCAAGAGCCATTGAAGCCACACTGGACGGCATTAACCCGCTGAACGCCGGAAAGAAAAAAGAGGAAGCCCTCTCCATGCTGAAAAAGTGGTTCCCGCAGATGGAGAATTTCTCCGGGCAGTTGAAAAAGTACAAGGTCACAATCAATGACCTGCTGGCGGAGAATGAGAAGTTGGAAGCAAGGGCAAAGGCCAGCGAAAAAGGAAAGATGAAAGATACGATGGAACGGGCAAAGCTGAAAAGCGAACTGGACAATTTACAGCGGCTGGTTGACCGTATCCCGCCGGATATACTGGCGGAACTGAAACGTCAGCAGCGGCACACGGTAAAGGAAAGGTGATAGATATAAGCAGAAATTTTCGCCGCCTCTGTGCGGCATTGTACCTTGAAAACTGAATATGGAGGACACTGGATGGCAAAAAGTGAAAGCGATATTTTTACACCCCGAACAGGGCAGGTTATACAAGCAGAGAACGGCACGCAGTATTTTGTATGTGGGAACAACCGTATAAAAATCTCCGAACACTTCGCCGCAGGCGGGAAGCCCCTCGGTGATCTGATTGTAGATGTGGTGCGGCACACCGCAGAAAAAGCCGCTTCAACCTGATAGCCCATCATTGATAGCACGCCCACGCTTATGATATAATTGCCATAGAGCAAAAGTATTGTAAGCGTGGGTTGTTTCTTTAGAAGGAGGATTTTTACGGTGAAACAACCTTACAATACTACGATTTACAACACGGCGCTTTATATGAGATTGAGCCGGGACGATGAACTGCAAGGAGAAAGCGGGAGTATTCAGACACAACGCATGATGCTCCGGCAATATGCCGCCGAGCATGGCCTGAATGTCATAGATGAATATATCGACGATGGATGGTCTGGAACGAACTTTGACAGGCCGGATTTTCAGAGAATGATTGATGACATTGAGGACGGGAAAATCAACTGCGTTGTTACGAAGGATTTATCCCGCTTAGGCAGAAACTACATTCTGACCGGCCAGTACACGGAAATCTACTTTCCCAGCAAAGGCGTCCGCTATATCGCTGTCAATGACAATGTGGACACCATCAACGGAGAGAATGAGCTTGCCCCATTCCTCAACATTCTGAATGAAATGCACGCCCGCCAGACCAGCAAAAAGGTAAAGGCGGCCATGCGGACACGGTTCGCAAATGGCGCACACTATGGAGCCTATGCTCCGCTTGGCTATGTCAAAGACCCAGATAAGAAAGGCCATCTTCTGATTGACCCGGAAACAAGGTGGATTATCGAAAAGATTTTTGACCTTGCCGTTCATGGCCGGGGAGCCGCCAGCATTACACGGATTTTGGTCGAAGAAAAAGTACCTACTCCCGGCTGGCTGAATTTCCAGAGATACGGCACTTTCGCAAATATCTATGCCGGAGCGCCGGAGGAAAAAGCCTATGCGTGGACGATAGCGCAGGTGAAAAGTATTCTGAAAGAGGAAACCTATATCGGACACAGCGTCCACAATAAGCAGACCAACATTTCATTCAAAAACAAGAAGAAAGTACGCAAGCCAAAAGAGGAATGGTATCGTGTGGAGAACACCCACGAAGCGATTATTTCCGAAGATGTGTTCCGTCAAGTACAGGAGCAGATTTGCAACAGGCGCAGACGGCAGAAGAACGGCACAACACAGATATTTTCCGGGCTGGTAAAATGTGCGGACTGCGGCTGGTCGCTGGCCTATGGTATGAACAGCCAGAACAAAAATCCCTATGCCCACTACCATTGTAGCAAGTACGGGCAAGGATTGCACCAGTGTTCCATGCACTATATCCGCTATGATGTGCTTTACGCCTATGTCCTTTCCGTCTGCAATACTGGTCTGTGCTGGCACAGCAGGATGGGGACAAACTTCTGAAACGGCTACTTAACGCCAGCGACAAGGAACGCAATACTGCAAGGAAGCGGCAGACAGCCGAACTGAAAAAGGCGGAAAAGCGCAAAGCAGAAGTAGACACCCTGTTTGCAAAAATGTATGAGGACTGGTCTGCCGGACGCATTACAGAATACAATTTCAATATGCTGTCCGAAAAGTATCAGGGCGAACAGCGAGAATTGGACGTAAAAATTGAACGGCTTCACGAAGCGATGGAGACCGCCGCCCAGACAGCGGTTGACGCTGAAAAGTGGATAGGTCTGATGAAACAGTATGTCAATCCCACAGAATTGACGGCTGAACTTCTGAATACGCTGATTGAAAAAATCCTTGTCCATGAAGCGGTCAAAAGTGAGGACGGAAGCCGGGAACAGGAAGTGGAAATCTTCTACCGCTTTATCGGCAAAATCGAATGACACATCTTGAGATACCCAACAATATCTTTAACTAAGGGAAACCGGAAGTACATATCCGGATATCGTGTTATTACCTGCACTTGCTAGACTATTGGATACAGATCTTAATACATTATTATCCTTTCAGGAAAATTTATCTGATAAGGAAATTGCACTTTTTATGAATGAAATAACAGAGATAGTTGAAAAAGATGGTTTCGAGAAAGGGTATTCCTTAGCAATGGAAAAAATAAAGGAATTTCCAAACTGTGATGCACTGATTGGAAATATTGCAGTATTATTGGAAGGATTACTAATTTTCTCAGGTAAAAAAGTAGAGAAAAAGTATCAAGAAGAAATTCTAAATTTGCATAAACTTGCATCGAAAAGTAAAGACGTGAATATTAGAGAACAATCACAGGGGATGCTGATATCAAAATTAATAGAGAAAGAAGAATATGATGAAGCTCAAGAAATATTAGATACCTTTTCCAAAGAGAGCTGGGTAGATCGAAAACAATTACAAGCAAATTTGTATATTGCAAAAGAAGAATATACAAAAGCAGCACGATTAACAGAAGAAAAATTATTATCTGCAATGAGTGAGATACACTCCTGTTTGATGACACTTATGGAGATTGCGATAAAAGAAGAAAGAATATCTGATGCAGAATACATTGCAGATGTAGATCGGGATGCTGCAAAATTATTTGACCTTTGGGAATATTATTCATATGTCGCTCACTCACAGCTTTATGATGCAACAAAAAATAGAATAAAAGCGCTGAAAATATTTTTACCAATGTTAAAGTCACTTACAAAAAAGTGGGAAATTGAAAAATCTCCATTGTATCGTCATATACAGAAAAAAGAAGTTGGTGAGACAATCGGTCCTAAATTTCAAAAATATTTTGTTCGGGCAATAAATCATGATGAAGAGATGAGTTATTTAAAGGAAGATCCAGAAATTCAAAAAGCTATAAAGAAATTGGATACTGATTAGGCATAAAGAGAATTTCAGTTTATCGAACTGAAAAACACTGTAATGACATGTGTAAAACAAAATATAAAACACCCCACTGAGTAGGTTGAATTAAATACTCCTATGATTTCGATTTTGAAGTCATAGGGGTATTTTT
>ENA-OROQ01001471-OROQ01001471.1-human-gut-metagenome-genome-assembly--contig:-NODE-1471-length-11848-cov-3.0909_pt1 | contig 11848 bp, 10 predicted proteins | sample MGYA00242136_ERZ509062 | MGnify/ENA primary metagenome ERZ509062 (study PRJEB26280, sample SAMEA2338735) | human gut metagenome | biome: human gut; feature: human-associated habitat; material: faeces...
GCGTGTTACTGAGAACGGAGTGAACAGTAACTTTTGGCTACGTTACTGTGAACAGTAACTATATTTTTACTTGTGACAGATATGACGTTGTGATATGATATACGAAAAAGGAAATTGTCTGTAATTTTGTGCAGAATCTGCAAATAATCACAGGAGGTGTATTATGGGCAAAAAAATTATGAATACGGTTCTTTTTCTGGTGGTGCTTGGCGGATGTGTTGCCATGACGCTGCTGACCGGGAATGGTTCATCAGGCACGATGATTTATAACTTTGCATTCCTCGCTGTTATGGCTGTGATCTATCTGGCCGGACTGTTTGGCGGTATGTTTCGGGTAGACAGCATTGGAGAGGCTCTTGCAAGAGGAACGCAGGAGCTTTCCAGTATATTCAAAATACCCGGAAAAGCCAAAAGCGAAGATCTTTCCTGCCTGAAGGGGATGTTTGAACATAAATATCTGGATGACAGAATGGACAGCTTTGTAGATGCCATGGAGAAAAACCAGGAAGGAATCGGAGATGTTGAAGATTACATAAATGAGGACGAGATTGATCTTCATGTACATAAGAAGATTCTGGAAATGGCACCGGATATTTTTACCAGCCTTGGTATTCTTGGTACTTTTATTGGTCTGGTATGGGGGCTTAAGAGTTTTGAGCCATCCAGCTATGAGACAATGACTACCTCTGTATCTGCCCTGGTAGATGGTATCAAAGTAGCATTCCTTACTTCTATCTATGGAATTGCATTTGCACTGATCTACAGTTCCGGAATGAAAAGCGTTTATTCCGGAATGGATGCGAAGCTTCAGGGATTTCTGGAGAGATTTCATCTTTATGTACTTCCGGCGGCTGAGAGCGAGTCAAGAAACCTGATGCTTGCAAGTCAGAAGGTTCAGACAAAAGCCATGAAACAGATGGCAGAGCAGCTTACCTCACAGATGGCAGAGAGTTTTGAGAAAGCAATCAATCCTACTTTCCAGAAGATGACAGAATCTCTGGAGATTCTGACAGAATCTGTAACAAAATGTCAGGAGGATGTGGTTCAGGATATCCTGCGTACTTTTTTGCGGGAGATGAACGGTTCATTTAAAATGCAGTTCACAGATTTCAATGAAGCTCTTGTACAGCTGAAGGAAGCACAGAAAGAAAATATTGATTATACTACAAGGCTCTATCAGACGATGAGTAATCAGCTGAATACCTCTTATGCAAAACAGAGCGAAGCTATGAAAGACCTTGTAAATGAACTGGGACAGGTTCAGGGCCGTTATATGTCTACGGCAACAAGAATCACACAGGATAATCAGGAAATCCAGAAGCTTCAGCAGCAGGATTATCAGCGCATTGCGGATTATCTGCATGAATCCGAGAAATCTTCTGCCAAATTCTGGGTTGCCTGCAATCAGACAATGCAGAAATATGTGGAAGCTGCCGCGCAGGGAATGGAAAAGGTTTCGGCTGCAAATCAGGCAGGAAAAGATGTGCTTGAGGCTAACCGTAAACTGGTAGAACAGTTGGATGTAAAGATGAAAGACTTTGTATCTTATCAGAAGATGACTTACGAGACAATGGAAGAGGTACGCAGACTCTTTGCAGATATTTCTGTTCAGAAAGAAGACAACAATATTTATCTCTCAGGCGGAAAATCAGCTCAGAGTGCGGCACAGAAAGAATCTGTGGAGGAAGTACGCAAACTTCTGGAAGAACAGAGCGAACGTCAGGAGGCACTTCTGGAGGAAATGAACAAAAATATGAAAAATATTTCCAAAAACCAGAAAGGTAAATTCAGCTTATTTAAATAGAAAAAGGAGAAAAATATGCGCAAAAGAAAGAAATCAGAAGATAGCGGATTTAATGTCTGGCGATCTTATTCTGATATGATGGCCGGTGTGCTGCTCCTTTTTATACTGATTATGTGTGTGACTCTTTTTCAGGCTCAGAAAAGTTATAATGAGAGTATTAAGGAGAGAGATGACAAGATAGCTCTTCAGGAGCAGTATACAGCGGAAATTCTGGCACAGCAGAGTGAGCTGGACGAGAAAAACAGCAAGCTGAGTTCCCAGGATGAACAGCTTGACAAGCAGAAAAAGCTTCTTGCAGAACTGGCAGCACAGTTAAAGGAACAGCAGGCCAGCCTTGATGAAAAAACATCTCTTCTTGCCACACAGCAAAAGAAAATTGATAATATCATCGGTGTCAAGGCAGATGTTATTGAAGCATTGCAGAAGGAGTTTTCCAAAAACAATGTAAGTGTTGATATTGATGCTCAGACAGGTGCTCTTACCCTCAATGCAAATGTATTATTTGACTATGATAAGTCAGAACTGACAGATGAGGGCAAACAGGAACTTGCAGATATCCTTCCGATTTACTGTAAGGTGCTTCTTCAGAAAGATTATAAGAAGTATCTGGCTGAGATCATCATTGACGGTTATACAGACACAGACGGAGACTATGATTACAATCTGGAGCTTTCTCAGAAACGTTCTCTCGCAGTTGCACAGTATCTGACGGAAATCAGGGAGAACTTCCTGAGTTCTGATGAGATTTCAGAACTTCAGAATTATCTGACCGTAAATGGTCATGGCTCAGCCAATCCGGTTCTGGATTCCGATGGGAATGTAGATAAGGATGCATCCAGACGAGTGGAAGTAAAGTTTCGTCTGAAAGATGATGAGATGATAAATGAACTTAATCAGATTATGAATACAGATAAGACTTCTGATTCTGAAAAATCCGGCAGCAATTAAACTGCCGGATTTTTCAATTCCGGAGTGTGTTTGAAAAATGCTTTGATGCAGATGCTTTTTCTTACAATTCACGAAAGATAACGAGTAATTTTACCAATAACAGTTCACATTTCCGAGAGAAAATGTGGTATGATAAAACAGTACACAGTTTCCTGTAATGGTGATGATGCGCTGTACCCTACATAAGAAAAAAGAAAGAGGAATTATCATGTCTTTGAAAATTGGAAGAAACGATCCATGCTGGTGTGGAAGCGGAAAAAAATATAAAAAATGCCATGAGGCATTTGATGAAAAAATGGAAATAATGAAGCAGAAAGGATATGCAGTGATCGATCATGATCTGATCAAAACACCCGAACAGATCGCGAAAATAAAAGAAAGCTGCAAAATCAATATCGCAGTTCTTGATTATGTGGAAGAGCATATTAAACCAGGTGTATCCACTGAAGAGATTGACAGATGGGTACATGAAGAGACTGTACGGCATGGGGGAATCCCGGCACCGTTAAATTACGAAGGATTTCCAAAGAGCGTGTGTACTTCTGTAAATGAAGTGGTATGCCATGGAATCCCGGATGAAGAGCAGATTCTGAAAGAGGGAGATATTATCAATGTTGATGTATCTACAATATATAATGGTTATTATTCTGACTCGTCCAGAATGTTCTGCATCGGTAAAGTGAGTCTGGAGAAAGAAAAACTTGTCAAGGTCACAAAAGAATGTGTTGAGATTGGTATTTCCCAGGTGAAACCATGGACTCCGATCGGAAATATGGGAAGTGCAGTTCATAAACATGCAGTAGAAAACGGATATTCTGTAGTCAGAGAAATCGGTGGACATGGTGTGGGAGTTGAGTTCCATGAAGATCCATGGGTAAGCTTTGTTTCTGAAGAGAATACAGGTGTCCTGATGGTTCCGGGTATGATGTTTACCATAGAGCCGATGGTAAATATGGGAAGCGATGAAATTTATACGGATGAGATTGACGAGTGGACAGTCCGTACAGAGGACGGACTTCCTTCAGCCCAGTGGGAAGTAACTGTTCTGGTTACGGAAACAGGATGTGAAGTAATCTGCTGGTAAAAAATTTGCAAAAAGTATTGCAATACATCAGGCTATATAGTATAATCACAACTGTTGTGAAAAAAGATGGTCCTCTGTTACAGGATATGTATTAAGAACATCCATATAAGAATAGGAGAAAAGTACAATGAACGAAATTATCAAAAACATCGAAGCAGCTCAGTTAAAAGCTGAAGTACCGGCATTCAACACAGGTGATACTGTAAGAGTACACGCACTGATCAAAGAAGGAAACCGTGAACGTGTTCAGGTTTTTGAAGGAACAGTTCTCAAGAAACAGGGCGGAAGCAACAGAGCTACATTTACTGTAAGAAAGAGCTCTAACGGAGTAGGCGTTGAGAAAACATGGCCACTTCATTCCCCACATGTAGTAAAAGTAGAAGTTATCCGTCGTGGTAAAGTACGTCGTGCGAAACTGAACTACTTAAGAGATCGTGTAGGTAAAGCAGCTAAGGTTAAAGAGCTTGTTAAATAATTTCATGAATTAGCAGAAGAAGGGACAATAACTTGTGTATTGTCCCTCTTTTTCCATCTGTCAGGAGATTTGGATGAATATCAGAAAATGGAAAGATAGTCCGGCACTGAAAGAGACCAGAGATATGCTGGAAATAAAACTTGAAGATAAAAAAGTCCGGGGAATCCTTAACTGGATATTTCAGATAGCGGTAGTGCTCATTTTTGGCATTCTGGCGGGAATTGCGCTGTTTCAATCAGTGACTGTACAGGAGAGTACCATGGAGCCCACACTGCAGGTTGGAGAACGCTTTTTTGTAAACAGGGCTGTTTATAAAGTATCCTCACCTGAACGGGGAGATATCATTGTATATAAAACCAGTGGAAGTGATGATGCGGCTCTGCATATCGGCCGCGTGATCGGTCTGCCCGGTGAGACTGTACAGATATCCAACGGAGCAGTATTGATCAACGGAGAAGTATATAATGAAAATAAGAATTTTCCTGAAATCAGTAATGCGGGATTGGCATCCGATGGAGTGTCTCTGGAAAGCGGTGAGTATTTTGTACTTGGCGATAACAGAAATAACAGTGAGGACAGCCGGTATGGTGATATCGGAAATATCAATAAGAAATATATTGTGGGAAAGGTATGGTTTGTCATTTCCCCGAAAGATAAATTTGGATTTTTGAAAGGTTAGGTGTATATGAACGTACAGTGGTACCCTGGTCATATGACCAAGGCAAAGAGACAGATGCAGGAGGACATTAAGCTGATCGATCTGATCATTGAACTTGTGGATGCCCGCGTACCTCTTTCGAGCAGAAACCCGGATATCGATGAACTGGGAAAAAATAAATCCAGACTGATTCTTCTTAATAAATCAGATCTGGCTGACGAGCGCCAGAATGAAGCCTGGAAAACTTATTTTCAGGCAAAGGGATTTTATGTTGTAAAAGTAGATTCCAGAAATGGTTCCGGAATGAAAGCAATCAATAATGTGATCCAGGAAGCATGTAAGGAAAAGATAGAAAGAGACAGACGCCGCGGTATTAAAAACCGTCCGATCCGCGCTATGGTAGTGGGAATCCCGAATGTAGGAAAATCTACATTTATCAATACCTTTGCAGGACGGGCCTGTGCAAAGACCGGAAACAAGCCGGGAGTTACGAAAGGAAAACAGTGGATCCGTCTGAATAAGGGAGTAGAACTTTTGGACACTCCTGGTATTTTGTGGCCGAAATTTGAAGACCAGCAGGTGGGAATCCGTCTGGCATGTGTAGGTTCTATCAAAGATGACATTCTGAATATGGAGGAACTGGCACTCTGGCTGATCGATTATCTGCGCGAAAATTATAAAGGGATTCTGGCAGAGAGATATCAGATCACAGAGGAGGGAACTTCTGTGGAAGTTCTGGAGGCGATTGCCAGAGCCAGAGGGTGTCTGAAAAAGCAGGAAGAGCTGGATTATGCCAAAGCTTCGCTGATACTGTTTGATGATTTCCGTTCCGGAAAAATGGGGCGGATCACATTGGAGTGGGCGCCATTATGAAAACAATAGCTGAGATTAAAGCCGAGTTTGCTGCAGCAGATATGAGCAGCTACCCGGCTTTATATGAAATTTATAAAGAAGATACAAGAAGTGGTGTGCAAAAACTGATCGCACAGTGCCGCAAAAAGGAAGCAGCTCTGGAAGCGGAGAAGCAGCGTATTGAAAATATGAAGGTATATGAGCATAAATATGAACATCTTGGTTATTTATGCGGAATTGATGAAGTGGGAAGAGGCCCCCTTGCAGGCCCGGTTGTGGCATGTGCGGTAATTCTGCCACAGGACAGCCGGATCCTTTATCTGAACGATTCCAAGAAACTCAGTGCTTCCAAAAGAGAAGAACTGTATGATGTGATTATGAGGGAAGCGGTTTCAGTAGGAATCGGTATGCGCAGCCCGGAGCGTATTGATGAGATCAATATCCTTCAGGCTACTTATGAGGCAATGCGGGAGGCGGTAAGTAAACTGGAAGTGGTTCCTCAGCTTCTTCTCAATGATGCAGTCACGATTCCTCAGATCACCATTCCACAGGTTCCCATTATTAAGGGAGATGCAAAGAGTGTTTCCATTGCAGCAGCAAGTATTGTTGCAAAAGTGACAAGGGACAGAATGATGGAAGAATATGATAAAGTGTTCCCGGAATATGGTTTTGCATCAAATAAGGGATATGGTTCTGCCGATCATATTGCGGCACTGAAAAAATACGGAGAAACCCCGATCCACAGAAAGACCTTTATTACACATTTCATATAAACAGTCGCAAAAGGGTTACTATCCTTCAGTACACAGTAATACACTGAGTGATGCACAGTAACAACAAAAGATGCCTACATATAATATAAAAAGAAATGGATGGAAGAATTTGCATAAAAATACCCGGTCTACCGGAAGCTGTTACGAACGAAAAGCTGCTGATTATCTGAAACAGCAGGGATTATTTATTCTGAGATATAATTACAGATGCAGATTTGGAGAAATCGATCTGATTGCCAGAGATGGAGAATATCTTGTTTTTGTTGAGGTAAAATACAGGAAAGACAATAGTTCCGGTTATTCGCTGGCTGCAGTAAATCCTGCTAAACAGAAAACCATATGTAAGGTGGCAAGGTATTTTCTTACAGTGGAATATCACAATGTGGATATCCCATGCCGTTTCGATGTGGCAGGAATTGACGGGGATGAAATACACTGGGTTAAGAATGCGTTTGAATATATTGCAATCCTCTAATAATTATAGAAACTGCTTTGATGAATAATCTGCCATACAGCAGGAAGGGAATAATGAAATATGAAGATAAAATGGAACAGTGAACAGATTCCAAAGATGAATGTAAAAAACAATAAAGATGTTACATTTCTTACATATCCCGCATATGAAGAAATGAACTGGCTTGTTCATGGATTCAGCACCCGCTTTGGCGGAGTGAGCAGAGGAATCTACAGTTCTATGAACCTGAGTTTTACAAGAGGTGATGAGGAGTCCTGCGTGAAAGAAAATTACAGAAGGATTTCTGATGCTATGGGATTTGATATGAACAGCATCGTTACATCTGATCAGACTCATACCAACAATGTGCGGAAAGTAACAGAGAAAGACCGCGGAAAGGGAATTGTGATCCCGCGTGATTATACAGATACAGATGGAATGATCACAAATGTTCCGGGGCTGGTTCTCGCAACCTTTTATGCGGATTGCGTTCCACTGTATTTTGCTGATCCGGCGAATCACGCGATCGGACTGTCTCATTCGGGATGGAGAGGTACGGTTCAGAAAATCGGTGCAGTTACCATAGAAAAGATGTCTGAAGAGTATGGAAGTAATCCGAAAGATCTGAAAGTGGCCATCGGACCGTCTATCTGTCAGGAGTGTTATGAAGTCAGCGAAGATGTGATTGAAGAATTTGAAAAGGTTTTTGATAAGAAATACCGGAACAAGCTGTTTTACAGAAAAGAAAACGGAAAATATCAGTTAAATCTGTGGATGGCAAACAAGATTATTTTTCTGGAAGCGGGAATCCCGGAAGAAAACATTTCCATGCCAAATCTCTGTACCTGCTGTAATCCTGAGTTTCTCTTTTCTCACAGGGCTTCCCATGGAAAAAGGGGAAATCTTGGGGCTTTTCTTGGCATACGTTCATAAAACCTGAAATTGTTATAAGCACAACAGTGCGAAGTGGGTAATCCTGAATTTGCAGATTAACTGTACAATACGAAAAAGGGGGGAGCTGGTTAACAGCTCCCCCTTTTCGTATTCATCTGCCGGAAAAACTATCTGGAATTTACTTTTTCCATAAGAGACATGATCTTTTCGTTGCTGGAACGAACCTTCTCAACGGAAACATCATGATTGATGATATCAATGATGCTCGCAAGATATTTGCTCATATTTGCTTCTACATAATATGGTCTTTCGAGAAGTTCCGGAATGCGGTAATTCAAGTTGGTTGTGATCACTCTGTCAAGCCAGCCTTTCTCGTAATATTCATCAAATTTATCCAGACCGTCTGTGAACAGACCGTAGGTAGTGCATACAAATACTCTCTTTGCGTTGCGTTCCTTTAACTGTTTGGCAACATCCAGCATACTTCCGCCGGAGGAAATCATGTCATCGATAACTACAACATCTTTGCCTTCTACGGAATCTCCGAGGAATTCATGTGCAACAATAGGATTCTTTCCATTGACGATTGTAGAGTAATCACGACGTTTGTAGAACATACCCATATCTACTCCAAGGATGTTGGAGAAATATACAGCTCTTGACATGGCACCTTCATCAGGGCTGATGATCATCAGATGGTCATTGTCAACACGAAGATCCGGCACACTCTTGATCAGAGCTTTTAAAAACTGATAAGTAGGGAAAAAGTTATCAAAACCATTCAGCGGAATAGAGTTCTGGACACGTGGATCATGGGCATCAAAGGTAATGATATTGGAAACTCCCATATCGCTTAACTCCTTCAGTGCCAGTGCACAGTCCAGAGATTCTCTTTTAGTACGTCTGTGCTGGCGGCCTTCATAAAGGAACGGCATAATTACATTGATACGGTGTGCCTTGCCTGTTGCAGCGGAAATAATTCGTTTAAGATCCTGGAAATGGTTGTCAGGAGACATATGGTTCTCGTGTCCGCATACAGTATAAGATTCACTGTAATTGGTCACATCAACCATAATATAAAGGTCAGTGCCACGAACGGATTCTTTAATATAACCTTTACCCTCACCGGTTCCGAAACGGGGGCATTCACATTCTACAATAAATGATTCTTCGCTGTATCCCTGAGGAATAACACTGAGCTGTTTGCGTTCAACCAGCTCTTTACGGAATTTAACAAGTTTTCTGTCAACTTCTTCTGCAAGTTCTCTGCATCCAAGAGCTGCAATACGGATAGGTGCAACCGGCATGGATTTTTCCAACAATTCTATGTTTGGCATAATACTCCTCCTAAGTAGTGATTTTATACTCAAAAAATAGATTTCAATATAATATATAACATTTGCCCTAAAATACGTCAAGGAATTTATTGATTTTTTCTTTTACAATTGTTATGATATAAAAGATAGTGGATTCTGGGCGCAGGTATATTTTGTCCGGAATTACTGTCATATGATATCAGGAGTAAATGTCAGAAAGTTACTGTGCCTGCACAGTAAATAAATCAGCGGCTCCTGAATGATCGAGAAACAAAATGTGCCGGAAAAGTTTATCCCACACACAATTTCCGGTTACATTCCAATGGAGTAAAATTCATGAAAAAAAATTTACACATAATATCCAGAGTTCTTCCGGACAGTATCGGAGAAGAACTGGAACTGGAACCGGGAGATGCGCTGCTTTCCATTAACGGCCAGCCGGTAGAGGATGTGTTTGATTATCGTTATCTGATGAATGACGAATTTGTTACGCTCCTTATCCGAAAGAAGAATGGCGAGGAATGGGAACTGGAAGTAGAAAAGGAATATGAAGATGATCTTGGCGTGGAGTTTGAGAACAGTCTTATGGATGAGTACCGCTCCTGTTCCAATCACTGTATTTTCTGTTTTATAGACCAGATGCCGCCCGGTATGAGAGAAACTTTATATTTTAAAGATGACGATTCCAGACTGTCATTCCTGCAGGGAAACTATGTTACCCTTACCAATATGAGTGACTATGATCTGGATCGTATTATCAAGTTTCATCTTTCCCCGATCAATGTATCGTTTCAGACTATGAATCCTAAGCTTCGCTGTAAAATGCTCCATAATCGATTTGCCGGAGATGCCCTTGCAAAAGTTGACAGGCTTTATAAAGGTGATGTGACCATGAACGGGCAGATTGTGCTCTGCAGGGGGATTAATGACAGGGATGAACTGGAATACAGTCTGGAAAAACTGTCGGAATATGCGCCTGTACTGCAGAGTGTTTCAATCGTACCTGTAGGCCTTTCCAGGTATCGAAAAGGTCTGTATCCACTGGAATCTTTTGATAAAGAGGATGCAAGGTATCTGATCAGTCAGGTAGAGCGGTGGCAGAAGATCATGGTGAAGAAGCATGGTATTCATTTTGTACATGCTTCGGATGAATGGTATATTCTTGCAGGATATGAACTTCCTGAGGAGGGCAGATATGACGGATACCTTCAGCTGGAGAATGGTGTTGGTATGATGCGTCTGCTTGAAACAGAGGTAAAAGAGAGACTTGAGCAGCTTGAAGGCGATGACAGAGAGGTAAATGCCACTGTTGCAACAGGACGGCTGGCAGCGCCTTATATAGGTAAAATGATAAAACTGGTACAGAAGAAATTTCCGAATGTCCAGGCTGAAGTATATGCAGTAAAGAATAATTTCTTTGGAGAGAAGATCACAGTTTCCGGTCTGATCACAGCTACTGATCTTATGGATCAGCTTGCACAGAGAAATCTGGGAGAAAAAGTACTGATCCCATGCAATATGCTCAGAAGCGGCGAGGATGTTTTTCTGGATGACCTGACGGTGGAAGATGTCAGACAGGCTCTTAAGACGGAAGTTGTAGTGGTAGATGAACCGGGTGCTGACCTGGTAAACTGTCTGATCGAAGCACCAGACCATAAAAAGATAAGAAGGAGACAGATATATGAGCAAACCGGTAGTAGCGATAGTGGGCAGGCCTAATGTAGGTAAATCCACATTGTTTAATGCGCTGGCAGGTGAGAAGATTTCTATTGTAAAAGATACACCCGGCGTTACAAGAGACAGAATTTATGCAGATGTGACATGGCTGGACAAGACATTTACCATGATCGATACAGGCGGTATTGAGCCGGACAGCAGTGACATCATCCTTTCTCAGATGAGAGAGCAGGCACAGATTGCCATTGATACGGCAGATGTTATCATCTTTATCACAGACGTTCATCAGGGACTGGTGGATTCCGATGCGAAGGTGGCAGATATGCTCCGACGCAGTGGCAAACCGGTTGTCCTTGTTGTGAATAAGGTAGACAGTATCCAGAAATTTATGATGGATGTTTATGAGTTCTATAACCTTGGTATCGGTGAACCGATTCCGATTTCTGCGGCAAACCGTATGGGGCTGGGTGATATGCTGGATGAAGTGGCAAAACATTTCCCTGAGGATGCAGATACAGAAGAAGATGATGAAATCCCGAGAATTGCCATTGTGGGAAAACCAAACGTAGGAAAATCGTCACTGGTAAACAAACTTCTGGGAGAAGACCGTGTGATTGTTTCTGATATTGCCGGAACTACAAGAGATGCGGTAGATACCAGAGTAAAATGGCAGGGAAAGGATTATATCTTTATTGATACTGCCGGACTTCGCCGTAAGGGAAAAGTTAAAGAGGAGATTGAGAGATACAGTGTGATCCGTACAGTGACTGCAGTAGAACGTGCAGATATTGTCATTGTAATGATCGATGCGTCAGAGGGTGTTACAGAACAGGATGCCAAGATCGCAGGGATTGCCCACGAAAGAGGAAAGGGTGTTATCATTGCAGTAAATAAATGGGATGCCATTGAAAAG
>ENA-OROQ01001474-OROQ01001474.1-human-gut-metagenome-genome-assembly--contig:-NODE-1474-length-11834-cov-12.0732_pt1 | contig 11834 bp, 14 predicted proteins | sample MGYA00242136_ERZ509062 | MGnify/ENA primary metagenome ERZ509062 (study PRJEB26280, sample SAMEA2338735) | human gut metagenome | biome: human gut; feature: human-associated habitat; material: faeces...
GTTTCCTTTTTTGCTGTTACAAATCAGTTACAACTGCAATATAGAATTTAATGTATAATTAACCTGTGAAAAGATAGTTATAAAAACATGTGAGGTAATAATTATGAAGGCAAGAATTCTTGTGATAGAAGACGAAATGTCAATCAATGACCTGCTATGTATGAATTTGGAGATTGCAGGGTATGAAACAGTAGGATATCTGGATGGAAATGAGGCATATGAAGCAATTATTCAAGATCATGCGTTTCAGTGTGCACTTGTAGATATCATGCTTCCCGGAAGAGACGGATATAGCCTGTTACCGAAACTGAAGCAGTATGAAATCCCCGTAATATTTCTTACCGCAAAGGGAGATATCGCGAGCAAGATAAAGGGATTAAAAGACGGTGCAGAAGATTATATTGTAAAACCATTTGAAATGCTGGAAGTGATGGTCCGTCTTGAAAAGGTACTGGAACGTAATGGCACTGTACAAGAACAGATTCAAATTGGTGATGTTATCATTGATACGTCTAGTCGTACTGTTACAAAAATGGGCATGGAAATCTATTTAAAGCCAATGGAATATAACTGTCTCATGGTGTTCGCCAAAAACCCGAACAAAGCACTGACCAGGAATCAGATTCTGCAGGAACTGTGGAATGAAGAGTTCTGCGGAGAAACAAGAACTGTGGATGCACATGTGGGTCGTATCAGGAAAAAGCTTGGCTGGCAGGATAAGATTAAAACAATTCCCAGAATCGGTTACAGACTTGAGGTGGATTTATGAAACTCTTAATAAAGATCTTTGCTCAGACTACATGTATCATTTTGTTGGTGTCGTCAGGGATCTTTCTCTATACCACTTATTGTTGGAAAAATCAGAGTATACAGAATATCAACAGTTATGAAAGCAGTATATTCAGAACAAATATCTTACAGTTTGAAAATAAAACAAGCCTTTCTGACAATCAGAAACAGAATACCGACAACGAAATGCGCCCCCAAATAGTTACTTATGCTTTTCGGCAGGTTTTTCATGACAGCGCGGTTTTATATCTTGATGGAAAAATGATCTATAATGGAACTGTTTATGAATTCGATGTAAAAAAGTTAAGAGAATTATGTGAAAGTAAGGCAAACATGGTGGATCATGGCAGCAACAGTGACGGTCATGGCCCTATGATCAGTCAGATAAATGGAAGGACACTTTTGTTATTTTACTATGGCAATGTAAATATGGGATATCAGATTGTTACTTATAAAGATATAACAGATGTAATAGAAAAAAGTCATCTGCTGTTTTTTCAGACGGGTGTATTTACTTTATCTTTGATCGTGGTGATGGGAATTATCCTTTATTTGAGCCTTCGAAAAATCACAGCACCGCTTACAAGCCTAAGAGAAGCTACGCTTCTTGTTTCTGAAGGTATTTATGATTTTAAAGTACCGTCAGAGGGAAATACAGAACTTGCGCAGGTAGGTGCAACCTTTAATTTTATGACAGGTAAAATAAAAGAACAAATTGAAAGTCTTTCTAACATAAACCGGACACAAAAACAGCTTATTGGAAGTCTGGCTCATGAGCTGAAGACCCCAATGACTGCAATCATAGGCTATGCAGATACATTGCTTACTGTGCGCCTAACCCCGGAAAGGCAGGAGAAGGCTCTGATTTATATTGAAAATGAATGTCGCAGGCTTTCAAGACTTTCTATGAAAATGCTGGAATTAACCGGACTCTACGAAGCTTCGGAAGACTCATTCAATCCAGTGGAAATACAGGTGGATAATTTCCTGAAAGAAGTAAAAGAACTTATTGATTGCAGGCTTCAGGAAAAAAACATCTCTCTTGATGTATTTTGTGAACCAAAAGAATTGGTAAAGAAGTTTGATCAGGACTTAATGATAAGTGTAGTGACAAATCTAATTGATAATGCAGTCAAAGCTTCCAGGAAAGAATCTAAAATTGTGCTTGAGGCAACCCCAGACCATCTGATGGTTCAGGATTTTGGAAAGGGAATACCGAAAGAGGATCTGGAAATGGTGACGGAACCATTTTATATGGTAGACAAATCTCGTTCCAGGGCAAAAGGAAGTGTAGGACTCGGTCTTTCTTTATGTCAGAAAATTATAGAACTGCACGATTTCCAACTGAAGATTGAAAGCAATCCGGGAAAAGGAACTACCGTCTCTGTTTTCTGGTAATCACACTAACGTTTACATATCAGTTACAAATCGCGAAAGATTTGGTGTAATGCTTGATGATATACTTACAACAACCTTAGAAAGGAGATATTACCAGAAATGAGAAAAAACATAAAAAAGTTTGCAGGAATAGTGCTTTGTATTGGAATGTTTACAGGATGCGCACAGACCCCGGATTCTTCTTTGGTAAAGCCGAAGGGGAGCAAGGCTGTAGATGCTTATACGGAAGCGGATGATGTTAGCGGTTCTAAAGGAGAAGTATCTGAAAGCAAGAACGATGACGGTTCAGAGTCAAAGACAACCCTCAGGAATCTCATTGATGCTCCTCAAAATTATAAAAGCCATGTGGAAGATGACAGTGCCAAGCTCGTGGTAAATACAGATGCAAGCGTAGAAATTCCGGAAGTGGAAAAGATATCTGCTATTTCTGTCACCGCGGCAGAAGTTACCCAGGAGCTTCTCGACCGTATTACAAACGCATTCTTCTCAGAGGCAAAACTTTATACCATGGATAGTTATTACGCGATGACAAAGGATGAAATTAAAAAAACTCTGGATGAACTAAAAGAAGACGTTGCAAACGGAAACCTGGATCCCTATAACTATGGAACAGATGATGATGGGAATTATGTCTATGATATCTATGAAGATATTGAGACATGGGAACAGGAATACGAAACTGCTCCGGAAAAGAAAACCCTGACAGAGGCAAAACCTGTTGCCGGAAATTCTTTCGATTGTATTACACAAATGCCAGACGATTCACAATACTATTATATAATATCTTCCGCTGGCTCCGATACCTTGTCAGTCAAGATCAAGAAAGCAGCAAACAAGGGCGGGGAAAAAATACCGGAGGATGCAATGTGGTGTGATTACGGATATTCTGAAGAGGAAGAAAAACCTACAGAAGAATCTATCGGGCTGTCCCTGAATGAAGCAAAAAAACTTGTAAAGGAAAAAGTTGAAAAAATGGGCATCACAGATTTACAGTTTTCTAACTGGAATTACGCGGTGTGCAAAAGTTTTGAAGGCGATAATAGTTCAGGTGATTTTGGAAATGGATATAGAATTGATTATGCGCGTACCATAAATGGTGTGCCGGTAACTCAGACACTTGCAGACGGTGGGGCATTGGAATATATGGACAGCACAATGGAAACATGGTCTTATGAAAGTCTCTGTTTCTATGTCGATAAAGATGGCATAGAAAGCATGACTTATTCAAATCCCTACACAATTGGTAACATAAAGACAGAGAACTTAAATCTTCTTTCATTCAGCGAGATTATGAAAATTTATGAAAAAATGATGGTGGTAACAAACGCTGATAATATGCAATATGAAAATTCCAGGGTCTATAATATTGATCGGATTGTTCTTGGTTATGCCAGAATATATGAGCCGTCTACTGACGCACACACAGGTATTATGATCCCTGTCTGGGATTTTTTCGGCAGCATGACTTCAGAAAGTGAATATAACGGAGAAACAGAATCAAATACCATAAAAACTCCGAATGAAAGTTTCCTTACCATTAATGCTGTGGATGGCAGTATTATAGACCGAAATTTGGGTTACTGACATGAGGCAGGTATTTGGAATTGTACGGTACAATTTCTTCGGATTTTTACGCAATCCCAAAGTTATTTTTATATTTCTGTTAGAATTTGTACTTAGTTTTCTACTTACAGGCAGAATCATGGTTGTAATGGAGACCTACGATACACCGGTACAGGCCATTGAGCCATTTATCTGGACATTTGGGGATGGGATAGCAGTACTGTCCAGTTCGCTGCTCTTGCTTCTTATGTTTTCTGACCTGCCGAAGATGACACCTATTACTCCATACCAGCTGACCCGGACAACCAAGAGGAAATGGCTTTTAGGTCAATTCATTTATGTTATTCTTGTGACTGTTTTATATACGGTTTTGATGCTGTTATTTACGGCCGTGCTGTGTATGAAAAAGAGTTATCCAGGTAACCTGTGGAGCGAAACTGCGGCCATGCTTGGTTATTCAGAATTAGGAAAAAACCTGCAGGTCCCTTCTACAGTAAGGGTCATGGAAAGTATCTCACCCTATGGCTGTATGCTGCAGGTTTTCTTCCTTCTGTTTTGTTATTCGCTGACCTTAAGCTTTGTAATCCTTGTAGGAAATCTCTATAAAGGGAAGACTAAGGGTATGATTTTTGGCCTTCTTTACAGTGTATTTGGTTTTTTATTGGACCCGAAAGTACTGGCTGCAATTTTACATAAAGAAAAATACGAAATGTATCAGGTAAATGTATTAATCTGCTGGATCAGTCCTCTGAACCAGGCAGTATACGGAAAACATAACTTAGGTTATGACCCATTGCTTCCGAAAATCACGCATTCCTACATGTTTTTTCTGGGTATTTTAGTTCTTCTTGCAGTTTTTGCAATTAACCGGATGAAAAAATATACCTTTGAATTTCTTGGAGAAAAGACATGATCGGGAGGGGGAATACCTGTGTGGGGTGAAACAAAACGTATGTTATTTAATAAGAATTTTCTGGCAGCATGGCTGATAGCCTGCATTTCCATCGCCATTGGCCAGACTTATCCCAGCTTAAAAAAAGCACTGGCATGTGGTACTTTTATCAGTATACTGGAAGGTTCCTTAAAAAGTCAGGCAGTATCTTTTGCCATTCCGGTAGCGGCCGTATTGCCATGGAGTGATTCCATTCTGCAAGAATATAAAAGTGGATTTTTAAAGGAGATACTTCCCAGAACGACCCGCAGACAGTATGTCGAAGGTAAAGTCTTTTCTATTATGATGTCTGGTTTTATGGTCTGGACATTAGCTATACTAACGGTACTTTTTATCAATTTTATTGTGTTCTATCCGCTGGAGATACAGGGTGCTATTCAGAAAGAAGCACTTCTGGACTTGCTCATGAAGGCATTCCGGACAGGACTTATCGGAAGTATCATAAGTACTTTCGGTGGAAGCTGCGGGATTTTATGGGATTCTGCTTACATGGTATATGGAATCCCTTTTGTAAGCTTCTATTTCGGAATTATTCTTCATGACCGCTATTTTAAAAATCAGATATGGTTTTATCCAGTAGAATGGATATTGGCTGATAAAAATTGGGGACCGGACAAAATAGGACTTTGGCTATTTCTACTGTTGTTTTTATTAGTAATGCTGGGAATTCTGGGAGGTGTTTTATATGGAAGATTGGAAGAAATCTGAAGGGACATTTAATCTGGCCTGTGATCCGCAAAGAGCAAGTGGAATGATGCAGAACACCTGCGTAAAAATAGAACACGTGACCAAACGTTTCGGTGAAGACATCGTGTTACAGGAAGTAAATCTTTCCTTGAAAACAGGGAACGTCTATGGGATTGTTGGAAATAACGGTTCCGGAAAGACCGTTCTTATGAAATGCATCTGTGGGTTTCTCCCTGTAACTACGGGCACTATTTTTGTATTTGGAAAAAAAATAGGCCATGATGTGGATTTTCCTGAAAGTCTTGGAGTTATTATCGAGACTCCCGGTTTTCTTACACAATATACGGGCTTTAAAAATCTGGAGATCCTGGCAGACATGAATGGCCGGATTTCGAAGGCCGATATCCGCATAGTCTTAAAAAGGGTAGGATTGGATCCGGACATGAAGAAACCAGTCGGAAAATATTCCCTTGGAATGCGTCAACGCCTTGGTATTGCACAGGCCATTATGGAAGATCCTCTGTTTTTGATCTTGGATGAGCCGTTTAATGGACTGGATAAACATGGCGTGGAAGAAATAAGAGAACTGCTGCTGGATTTAAAAGCAGCAGGAAAAACCATTTTGCTGGCAAGCCATAATGAAGAGGACATCAGAATCTTATGTGACCACGTATATGAAATGGATGGAGGAATCTTAAGAGAAAGGACTGCCTGATAATGAGAAATTTATTTGTAAAAACGGCATTAGTATTGTGTACGACAATAATATTTCTTCCAGCTACCGTTTTTGCCACAGAGCCTCAAAACACGGAGATTACATCTGCTGAAGAAGGATTTACGGACTCAGATCCGTCCGTATCTTATGAGAATGATAACTCGTTAACCCTTGATAAAAAAGAGGATGATTCTACGAGTAGCGAACCTCCGGCAGAGGATGAAAAGACTCCTGATAAAGCTGATACCGATAAAGAAAATCCGGATCCGGATATTTTTACATCAGGAGATGACTTTGGTGATGGTTCTAAATCGAATCCTTTTCATGTTGTAATAGACAGTGATAATCCGGAGGACGGTGACGCCCCGCAGATAACAGATCCGGTTATAGACAACGGAGGGTATTCGGGCGGTGGGGGAGGAGGTAATTCAACATCAGACTCATCAAGTGAAAAAATATTACATAAACCGCAGGTATTATTAGAAGACAGCAATCTTTCAGGTGGACGATTGGAGGCTGGTTCTACAACAGAAATGTCGCTGACATTTCGAAATAAAAGCTGCAGTCAAAATGTATTTGGTTTAAAAATTTCCCTTTCTACAGAGAACAAAGGAATCGAATTTGAGAAAAACTCTTTTTATGTACAAGTCCTGGCTCCGGGTGAAGCAATTACTTTGGAACAGATGATTACTATAACAGAAAACTGTGATCCTGGACAGGCTGTCATTACTTTTTCTCTGGATTATGAAGATTCAAAAGCAACGGCAACTACCGGTACAGAATCACTGTCTTTTCAGATCATCCAACCGGTTCGTGTTAAGCTGGAAGCTTCAGATATTCCATCTGTTTTATACACTATGGATACAGTAGAGATCCCGGTAAAAGCAATGAATCTCGGAAGAGACAAAATATACAATGCAAGTGTCAGCTTAAAAGCTGATGAATTAAGTTCAAACGATACGGCATTCTTAGGGACCATAGAGGCCGGAGATTTATCCCAGGGAAGTCTTCGCATATATGTAAAAGGAAAAACAGGAAAATGTGCAGGTCAATTAATTCTTACGTATGAGGATGCCGATGGCAAATCGTATGAGGACGAAATAAAATTTGATTCTGAAATCAAAGAAACCCAGATAAAGTCTTTAAAGGTTGAAGATGACCAGGAGAAAACCAATAACTGGTGGTATTCCATAGTTGCAGTTGTTGCAGTACTGCTTATTTCCATAATCCTGATTCTGGTCAGAAAGCTTCATAAGAAAAATATCCTTCTCGAAGAAGTGAGAAAGGCGGCTTCTCATTGAAAAGAAAAAAAATAGACAGCTTTACCTTATTTGTCATACTTCTGCTGACATTGACACTTACATTATTAGGAATGCTGCTGGCAGGCATGAAAGAAGAAAAACGGCAATTTACTGTGTTGCTCCCACTTGGAGATCTGGCTTATGATGAAGATTTTTTGCAGAAAGCGAAGAAGATAAAAGGTATAAAAGAAATCTGGCCAGTCATAGAAGTCCCGGTTGTCATCAAAATTGAAGATTATACGGAAACAACGACTTTTTCAGGAATTGATATGAATGCGTTTGGAAAAAATCCAACTCAGAATGAACTGGGGAAGATGCCGTTGTTATTGCTGGGAAATGCTTCCCTACGGGATATGAAAGACTATAATAATCATGCCATTTCAAAAAAACAACAGGAAAAATTTTTAGAGATGGGTGAAAACCTGAATATTTTTTATTCCCTGGATGAAAAAGAGAAGGAAACTTCCAAAGCCACGGATGATCTTACCACTTTATCCGGCAATTCCGCAAGAGAACTGCAAACCTCATATATGCCCTGTAAAGCCGCTGTAGTAACAGAAGGCAACGAAATCTACATACCCATTTCCCAGGCACAGGATCTCTGCAGAGAAATAGGAGAGCCTTCTGAAATCAGTAAAGTATATCTAAAAATAAATGGAAAAAATAACCTGGAGAACGCAAAGAAAATACTTTCAGGAATTTAACATAATATATGGCAATTCGGTGATCGCCTTCGAAATGGTCTGGCGTCGGGTGTCCGGTTCTTCAAATTTTTTTGTTGCCATAGGCAAGCAAAGTCGCATTAGCCTGGTCAGCGTATCTAGCAGCTTTTCAATTTCTGCTTCCACCTGTACCAGCTCCACTTGATAGGCGGTCAGTTTTGGATTGACTTTTTCCTCCCTGCCGTGGAGTATCTGAAAGTCTTTGAACTTCTCCTGCATGGCAGAGAAAATGAATTGCTCAAATTCTTCTTTGTGGATTTTTCCGCAGCCCGGGCAGTTCTTGCTTTTTGCCCGTTTGGTACAGTGGCTCTGAAAATCAAAGCCGCCGCTTCAAACGGGCGTGTTGATAGGGCTGCTGTACGACGGCTTTTTTTCTTTTGCCGTCGTGCGGCAGTTTCTAAATCAATATGATAGGCTGTTAATCGGTAGTGCTGCCTACCCAATTAGGACTGAAAGTTGTCATGCACTCCGTATCTCCATCCACGGATTTTGACACGAGAAGTCCGTTCTTGATGTCTTTCAGTGTCTGCTCATATTCAGCAATGCTCTGATCTGTCATTTCCTGCGTCCACTCGAAAGATCCCTCGCTGGTTTCAACCATTGTGTGGTCATCGGCCATTTCCTGAAGATTTTTCTTTTCCTGCTCCAGCCATTCCTTGTACTCGTCATAAGTCCACCACTCATAGCTGATTGCGGGATGGCTGTTATTATAATCTTCTTCGGACACCCAGCTTGCGCCATTGTCCTCGCTGACAAAGGTCTTTCCGCTCTCCTTGTAGCTCATAACGCCATCGGAATCATCCGTTGTGGACACGACCGTTTTCTGTTGTGCAGAATTGGCAGCAGGTGCGTTCAGCGCATGAGCCTCAGCGACCCCATGTAAGGGACTCACTGCCCCCAGTCCCATCAATACCGTCAGAGCCAATGCTCCGAATTTAGCTTTTACCATTTTGTTTTACCTCGCTTTCAAGAATTATAGCTGTCCTTTTGAGGACAGCTATAAGATAACAAAATCATTTGGATATAGTTTGCAAGGAATATGGAGTTTAGATGGAGTTGATAGCACCTCTTTTTTGCGGCATTTCAAGCCAGAACATCACACCTCTGCTTGTATTCTTGATGCCGTATTTTGCATGGTGCAGCTCCATGATCTTGCGGACGATATAAAGCCCTAAGCCAGTGCCCCCGGTATTACGATTGCGGGAGGTATCTGCTCTGTAAAACGCTTCAAACAGATGGGGGATCATTTCCTCTGGAATATGGACGCCTGTATTTTCAACTTTACAGAAAACGGTATTTTTATCGTTCAACAAGGATATATAGATTGTCTCTCCATTCGGTGAATAGCGAATGGCATTTACCAAAACATTTTGAATGGCTCGTTCCATCTGCGCCGGGTCTGCTTCACACAGGATTTTGTCAGGAATATCCACAGAAAGGGAGATTTCTTTTTCAGACAGCAAATCGGTCACATCAGCTATTTGTACCCGGAGAAGCTCCGCAAAGTCAATCGTCTTATATTCCGATCTCTGCTTTCCGTCTGTTTTAGATACATAGAGCAGTTCTTTCACTAATGTTTCCATTTTTTCGACAACGGCCAGTGAACGCTCCATATACGCCTCTTGATTTTCATATCCTTTGACCTTATTGAGCATCCCCATTAAATGGCCTTTCAGAATTGTCAAAGGCGTTTTTAGTTCATGTGATGCCGCCGAGAAAAATTCTTGTTGCTTTTTTTCAAGTTCTCGTTCTTTTGATATTTCGGCCTCTAACTCGGAATTGCTTTTTTTCAGTTCTGCCAATGTGTGCTGTAAATTATCTGACAAAGTATTCAAGCTGTCTGCGAGTATTCCTATCTCGTCTGAACGGTTAGAATTTCCGTGCGGCTCAAAATCGAGCTGGGCCATTTTTTGCGATGTACTGCTTAATTCAATAATCGGTTTTGTTATATAGCGTGAGTAAATGACGGAAAACAAGATGGACATGAAGAAAATTCCCAATATAACCAGCGGAACGGTTTGCCAAATCGCTTCTGTTGCCTGATTGACGGACACCGTATCACTTTGCACATAAAGAGTATAGTCCTGCCCTAACAGGCTGAACACATAACCGGCCTCTGTCAGCAGCTCGTCATCTGTGACGATTCCGCTATCAGAATGTTCTTGAATTGTAGCAACAGAATCCTTGTCCGTTGTTATTGTCAATTCATCGCTTGAATATAAAATATCTCCATGCCCATCTTCAATATAGGCAGTTGCTTTCGTCTGTGCGGCAAATTGCTGAACAAGGGAATAACATTCCTCTAAGGAATCAGCCTGTTCCAATACTGGCACTAAATCATTTGCTTGCTTTTGCAATTCTGCGCTAAGACGATTGCTATATGTTTGGGGAATATATCTCGCCATACTGAAAACAGAAAGCAAACATACCAAAATCAAAAGAACCGTTGTCGCTAAAAAGAGCTTTGCCGTTAGGCTCGTTTTAATTTTCCTTATCAATTCTGTATCCCACTCCTCTGATTGTTTTTATATAGTCAGCATTTAATTTTTTGCGAATGTTCTTTATGTGACTGTCAACGATCCGATCTTCGACCTCCAAATCGGCCGCCCACAATCGGTCAAGCAGCATTTGCCGAGTAAAGACCTTTCCCTGATTTTCAAGCATAAGCCTAAGAAGCGCAAACTCTTTACTGGTTAAAACAACCTCGTTTCCGCCTTGATATACATGGAATCCGTCAACGTCCATACCCAGCTCTTTATAAGTAAGCAGGGATTGATTTTGATTTTCCACAGTCCTACGGCGAAGAATAGCCGCAATCTTGCACAGCAGGATTTTGGGCGAAAAGGGCTTTGGAATGTAATCGTCAATCTGCTGTTCAAAACCCCGCAACTGGTTTTCTTCATCCGAAAGCGCAGTAAGATAATAATAGGGACTTGTGACCGCCTACGAATGACCTCACATACACCATAGCCGTCGATTTTAGGGAGCATGATGTCTAACAGCACAAGGTCGATGGTATCCCCAAACATTGCAATGCCCGCCACACCGTCAGAAGCAACAGCAACTTCATATCCCGCATCAATCAGATGGTTCTTTAATATATCCTGAATGTCAATATCATCTTCGACAATTAAAATCTTCTGCATTGTTCCACCTCCAACTTTTCAAGTATAGCAGAGAAATATGTATCTATTATGGAGTATTAAAATTTATCCGCATTTATTTTACCGCCATTCTTTCAATCTATCAATGTTGTCATCGAGGAGTATGTAGATAAAATACTACTAAAACATAAAACTGCATATCGTTCTCATAATCAAACCTGAAATGCAGAATAATATATGGGTGATATGAGAATGAACCAAGATGAAAGAAGGTTTGACTTCCGCTCATTAGCATATATTTTGAAAACCAGTGGTCACCATCCAAACCTGAATACCTTTTACCAAATCGTCACCTTGCTGGACATTTCCGTAGACAAGTTCTTTTATCCTGACAGGCAGAACAGCGAAAGTTACTGCTGCCAGCACATTGATGTCCTTTTAAACTCTATGAATGAAAAAGAATTTGTCGTGATAGAAGCCACAGCCGGGAGCATTAAGAAAGCCAGAGAAACGGAGATTCTAGGAAAATCTACCTACCCATTTCCCAGGCACAGGATCTCTGCAGAGAAATAGGAGAGCCTTCTGAAATCAGTAAAGTATATC
>ENA-OROQ01001476-OROQ01001476.1-human-gut-metagenome-genome-assembly--contig:-NODE-1476-length-11832-cov-2.47907_pt1 | contig 11832 bp, 10 predicted proteins | sample MGYA00242136_ERZ509062 | MGnify/ENA primary metagenome ERZ509062 (study PRJEB26280, sample SAMEA2338735) | human gut metagenome | biome: human gut; feature: human-associated habitat; material: faeces...
CCCCTTGATACGATGTTAACCAAAATACAAAAATAAAATTTGCTAATGTTGTAGCCATCCCCCATATAGAAACCTCTACAATATTTTGCTTAGCTGTATACATGGATAAAAATGGAGTACTCGACATCGTAAAGAACATGGCAACCAATGAGAAGCGAAATACCCAATGTGCTGTATCCAAACGGTCCGAAGGAATCGACAAAAAATTATCTATAGCCCATTCGCCTATCGGAAAACCAATAATGATTAATATAATAGGCAACACCACATGAATAGATAAAGCTGTATTAAACCACCAATTTGTTTCTTCAATATCATTTCGACCTATAGATAAAGCAAAAAAACGGGCACAGGCTGTACTTGATATACCATTTAAGAAAGAAATAAAAACAATCAAGCTACCTACAACAGCCATTAGGCCATAATCTATAGATCCCAATGAGGCTAATACCCAACGGCTACTAAAAAGACCTAATAACATAGCAAACATAGTTCTACCATATGAAGCTAATGCATTAAATAATATCCGCTGACTTGTTGTCATCCTTATTTGTCTTTATTTTAAAATCCACTTTACAGCCCTACGACTATTCAGTCCCAGATTCTTACAATACAACGTAATATTTCTGATATAAGCTTCTCGTCCCGTCACTTTCAATACCGCATTAAAAATTTTTGCAGTAAACTCACATTTATACAGATTTGCCAATGCACGCTTATAAAAACGTTGCCATAAAGTAAGTTTACTTTTCAATGTCGTTCCTAAAGGTACCTGGTTTATTTCATCCATCATAGCATACCAAAGAAGAGAAGCATCAGAGAGTGTCCAAGTCCAAAACTTACCACGTGTCCAAGGTATATCGCCCGCATAATGAATTGCAACCGGCTTCCCTACATTTTGTGGAGTAAGACACATGGAAAGTGTCTGCCATTTCTCATCAACAATCCTTACTCTACCAAGTAACAGATGATTCATGGCCGTTTGATCAGCAAATAGTACATCCGGATACTTTTTTAAGAAATCAGCTACCTGTTCAATAATGTGCTCTTTGCGAAAAAGTTCCAAATTATAAAATGAGAGTCCTGCACAGAAATATCTATTCGGATCAAGTTCCAAGCCTTTAGATTTTGCCCATACTTGTTCCTTTTCTATCGTTCGTCCTTGATCCACCGTACTAGCAAATATCACATCATCCTGACGCTGTGCCCACAATTCTGCAATATCAGCAAGCCACAAGTAATCAGTATCACTATAAATAATATGCTTAACATCCGGCAATGCCTCTGACAACATCAAACGTGCATAGGTCATCCTGTTTCCTGCCCATACAGGAAAATTAGCAAAAAGAGCTTCATCCACTTTGATTCGAGAGAACTCCACATGCGGATGCAAACGATGTATCTTTTTCGCAAACGCATCAAAAGTATCATCGTGTATACCACCATCCAATACATGGATAGAAAGTACCACATCTCTTGAAGCATGATATGCCATACTTCCTGCTGTAGCTGTAAGACCCACTATATAATTCTCGTCAGAGGGTAGTGCAACATGTACTGTTTCCATTAGAAATCGATAGTGCTTAGTTTTTTATATTCCATATTCCCCAAAAGATGTTGGATCTTACCCGCATCAAAATAGGTATGACCGCTTTCAATGCGTAAATCACGATCAGGCCAATCGATGTCAACAATATTGACTTGATAAATCTTTGCAATACATTCAGCAGCTTCTCGCAGGGAAAGAATCTCTCCTCCTATATTATATATCTCCCCATTACTTTCTGGCTTTTGAGATGCCGTAATGAGCTGATAACACAAATCAGACATATGCGTAAAAGTGCGTTTATTATGGCCACCACCATATAATGTAATATCTTTACCTTGTTGAGCCATCTTTAAAAAGAAGCCAACCGTTCCAAAGGAATAGTCTCCTTCTATCAGATTACCATAAGGGATACAAATACGGAAAATGGTATAGGGTATGTCAAAACTCTGTCGATAAGCATAAAGATAACCTTCACACGCTAATTTATTAACTGCATAAATTGTCTTTGTCTCTTTCTTTGCCTCTTCAGTCAACGCTTTATCAGCTCCTTGATACACCAAACGAGTAGAAGGAAAAATAATCTTGGGACGATACGGGGATAAACGAATATGATTTAATAGATGCAATAGTCCTTTCTCATTCACATCCACATAACTATTTATTTTATCGAACCCAACAAAAGTACCCGTAAGTCCAGCAAAAAAATAGATATAATCCACATTTACATCGATCGTATGAACCGATTCCTCGGACGAAAGATCTACTTTTCTATAGTTCCACTCATTCGAATCGACACAATCATATGTAAAAATCTCTTTCTCTCCTCGCTGACGAAGATACCACTCGATATGCTTTCCTATAAAACCTTTGGATCCGATTATCGCTATTTTAACCATGCCTACCTGCTTAAACGTATAAAATCATCCACTAACTTCTCTTGTGCAAGTATCTCCTCGTATTCGGATTTTCGCACAGTTTTGTTATTCATACAATCAACAAATACCCGTATGCTCTTAAGAAATGTGTCATCGGCTGGAAGTTTATATGTACTATATTCTTGATTTTGTTTAAGCGTATAGAATGGCTCAAAACCTACAGGTGCCGTAAAAATACGATCACTGGTGATAGCCCCCTTTGACCCCCACATTTCAATGCTACACTTATAATCATTATCCATTCCAAAAGCCAATTGAGCACACACACCTTTATCATTGACCATTGTAGCAGAACCGCCTATTTCCACCTCAAAATCCTCTATATATTGTGTACTTGCACACAATAAACGAGCAGATTCTCCCAAAAGGTATTGAGCATACTTTAATGTGTATCCTCCGGCATCAAGTAAAGCACCGCCTCCTAAGGATTTTATATAACGAAAGTCGCCTGCAGCTCTACGAGGAAAACCAAAACTAATACGGTAAAAACGTATATCTCCTATTATACCCGAAGCAACCATATCATCCAGAACCTTTAACTGATCATGATATATGAACATATAGTTCTCATGAATAACAAGTCCGTGTTGCTCGGCTATTTGCACTAATTCCTTAGTCTCCTCATACGAGGTTGTTGAAGGTTTCTCTACAAAAACATGTTTTCCGTGCTCTAATGCAAGCTTTGCCCATTTATGATGCAACGCAGGAGGAAGAGGAATATATACGGCATCAATCGCATTGCTCTTAATAAGTGTTTCATAGCCATCAAAAATTTCTCCACCATAGACCGTTTGAAAATTCAATGCTTTTCCCCACTCACGCTCTTTCACTTCCGCAATGCTAGTAGGATCCGTTTCTGCAAGTGCTTCACCAAACCATTCCTCGGCAGAAGAACATGCTATTCCCACATATTTTAGATCAGCACACTTCTGTAAGGCCGGCATAAAACGCCTAAACGCTATTTCAGAGGGACATATAATTCCGATTCTCTTCATATTTATATAAATCTTATCGCTGATAATAAACTACGAGCAGCTATGTTCAAATAATTGTTATATGTAACAAACGACATCATCTGGTTCAGAGTCAACCAACAATAATTTTCATCTACTTCAATAGGAAACTCCTCTCCAACCTCTACAATAATGTTCAGATTTTGTTCCTGAAAAAATCGACCTCCCTCTTCGCTTTGATAAGCAGAATACCATACATTCTCTTTCTTAGGATTCATGAAATACTCCAAATAAGGAATCGTATATTCATTCTTACCCATACGATAATTACCTGTGAGACATTGCACGGTAGGTGCCATCTCTACTATATCAAAGTTCCCAGACTCCAGTTTTGCCTGCACCAAAAAATGATATATTCCATCTATCTTTTTGACAAGAAAACCCATCAATCCCTCTTGAGCTGAACGAACCATCGGCTGATCCCATGACACAACTTCTCGATTGCCAATCTTTACATTAACCCCTACTACATCAAAATATTTATGATCCTCGTGGAAAATACTGTTACCATCGTAAATCCAATGATCCATCTGAGATATACCAATAGGGGTCACATTAAGTTCATACTTAAATTTTAAAGTAGTTATCCATTGGATAATATCTTGTAGCTCATGAAGATGATTTTCTTCACTCAGTACTGAATATAAATAATCATCGGAAATTTCCTGATTCTTTTGAAGCAACAGACTCATCAATTTCAAGGAATGTTCCGAATAGTTTCCAAAAGTAATACAGGAAATCACCGTACGGGTATCCATATTAAGAACATTCGGATAAGAGATCAATTCTTTTATCTGACCTAATGATAACCAAATAAAGCCATCCAGTATTTCTATAGGATCACTTTCCTCCACCTCTACAATGATATTCCGATTTCGCTTATGTAAAAAACGAGCACCTTGCTCGGATTGAAGTTGGTCTACCAAAACATATACGTTTTTTTCACCTGTAAAATACTCCAAATACTTAGGGATTGCTCCTTTATGTACCCGTGTATAATTGCTACGGGTGGCCTGAAGGGTTGGTGATAATTGTACTACGTTCAAATTCCCAGGCTCTATCTTCGCTTGCATGAGAAAATGATAAACACCTTGTATCTTTTTCACTATAAATCCAAGAAACCCTATCTCAGGTTGGTTTATAATCGGTTGATCCCATGTAGATACATCACGATAGTTCGTCTGTATATGAATTCCATCGATACTAAAAAAACGACCAGAATCATGACGTATCCTATCGTCTCGATATTTCCATCCACGGAGTTCAGAAATTGGAATTTGATTTATCTCAGTCTGAACCTCCTCATTCTGTTTTCTCATCCATACTAAAACATCCTCTGTGCTTATGCAACATCCTTTATGCATAGCAGACATAAGAAAGTTAAGACGAGTTTCTTGTATATCTTTTCGTTTAAACATATTATAAGCCTAATATAAGTTAAAAAACAAATATGTAATTCCTCATGAAACAGGCAATACAATCATAAATAAAAACAATAGGAGATATAACTGTTACTCATAATGTTGATAAAAATATATTATATTCGTAATCACCTGCAACAATTTTATGCCTAACGCATAGCATACATGGACTCATAATATTTCTCATAATCCCCACTTGTAATATTATCCATCCATTCTTGATTTTCCAAATACCACTTGACTGTTTTCTCAATGCCTTCCTCAAACTGTAAACTGGGTTCCCATCCAAGTTCTACCTGTAATTTCCGGGAGTCTATCGCATAACGCATATCATGCCCTAAACGATCAGAAACATAGGTAATAAGTCCAAGATCTTCCCCCTCCTCACGCCCTAGCAATCGATCTACAGTGTTAATAACAACTTTTATAAGATCTATATTCTTCCACTCATTAAAACCGCCAATATTGTATGTCTCTGCAACTTTACCACTATGAAAAATACAGTCGATAGCTCGTGCATGATCTTCTACATACAACCAATCACGAACATTTTCTCCTTTTCCATAAACCGGTAGAGGTTTACGATAGCGAATATTGTTAATGAACAATGGTATTAATTTTTCAGGAAATTGATAAGGGCCATAATTATTTGAACAATTTGTAATAATTGTAGGCATACCGTAAGTATCATGATAAGCACGAACAAAATGATCACTACTCGCCTTAGATGCTGAATAAGGAGAATGAGGGTTATATTTTGTTGTCTCTTCAAAGAAGGTATTGCCATATGCCTTATGATGCTGTCCAGAAGAGGCCTTGGTTGTAAAAGGAGATTCAACACCATTAGGATGTGTCAACTCTAAAGCCCCATATACTTCGTCCGTTGAAATATGGTAAAAAAGCTTATCTGTATATTTTTCAGGAAGTGATTCCCAATAAAGCTTAGCGGCTTGTAATAAAGACAAGGTTCCCATTACATTTGTCTGTGCAAAAGTGGGTCCTTGATAGAACGATCCACATGACTTTCTGCTGCTAAATGAATAATACCATCTATCCGCTTCTCCCTCATCAAACGGAGGAAAGCTTCAAAATCACAAATATCCATCTTTACAAATTCATAATTTGAACGGTCTTTCAAATCTTTCAAATTCTCTAAATTACCTGCATAAGTCAACTTATCCAAACATATAACATGATATTCTAAATATTTATTTACAAAAAGGCGTACAACATGACTTCCTATAAAACCAGCTCCACCTGTAACAACTATATTTTTCATATTAATTCTTCATATTTAAAGATTAAGATTTCCTGAATGCTTCAATTTCCCAATAACTCGAAGCAAATATTGCCCATATTGATTTTTTTAACATGGACTAGGTTAATTCCCGCATCGTTTCTCATCAATCCAAGCTTTGTGATAAGCAATACCTTTTATTATTTCTTAATATTTCCTCCACACCATCTTATTCACCACTCCAGTATAGCTTTGGATCAGTTTCACCATCTTAATAGAAACATTCTCATCTGTATAAGTGGGAACAGGTGTGCCATAGTCACCATTCTGATGTAACTCGATCGCTGTGTCGACAGCCTGTAATAAGGATTTCTCATCAATACCAGCCAAAACGAAACCGGCTTTGTCCAACGACTCCGGTCGTTCGGTGCTTGTACGAATACAGATAGCAGGAAAAGGATGACCGACAGAGGTAAAGAAACTACTTTCTTCCGGTAATGTTCCGCTATCACTCACCACGGCAAACGCATTCATCTGCAAACAGTTGTAATCGTGAAAACCTAACGGTTCATGCTGAAGTACCCGTTTATCCAATTGGAATCCGCTTGCTTCCAAACGTTTACGGCTACGGGGATGACAACTGTAAAGAATCGGCATATCATATTTTGCAGCCATGGCATTAATAGCATTGAAGAGCGAGAAAAAGTTCTTTTCAGTATCGATATTTTCTTCACGATGAGCAGAAAGTAAGATATATTTACCCTTTTCCAAACCTAAACGAGCATGAATATTGCTAGCTTCAATATCCTTCAGGTTTTCATGTAACACCTCTGCCATAGGTGAACCAGATACGTAGGTTCGCTCTTTAGGCAGTCCACAGTCTGCCAGATAACGACGAGCATGTTCGGAGTAACAGACATTGACATCCGAGATAATATCCACAATACGACGATTCGTCTCTTCCGGCAAGCATTCGTCTTTGCAGCGGTTACCGGCCTCCATGTGGAAGATTGGGATATGCAGACGTTTAGCTCCGATCACAGACAAACAGGAGTTGGTATCGCCTAATACCAGTACGGCATCCGGTTGTGTCTGAGCCATCAACTTATAACTGGCATTGATAATATTACCCATAGTAGCTCCTAAATCATCGCCCACAGCGTCCATATAAACCTCCGGATCCTTCAGTTTCAGATCTCGGAAAAAGACTCCGTTCAGATTATAATCGTAGTTCTGACCGGTATGGGCTAATAACGTATCAAAATAGTGGCGACATTTATTAATCACGGCTGCCAAACGAATAATCTCCGGACGGGTCCCGACGATGATCAATAGTTTCAATTTTCCGTTGTTCTGAAATTTTATTTGGCTATAGTCTGTTCTGACTTCCATCTTGTCTTAATTTTTTGTTTCTACTGTTTCAAAATAGGTATCCGGCCTATTGGGGTCGAAAGGTTCATTCGCCCACATGAAGGTAACCAGATCTTCTGTTTGGGATAGATTGATGATATTATGTGTGTAGCCCGGTATCATTTCTATTACCTCTATCTTCTCTCCACTTACCTCAAAGCGGATCACTTCATCTGTGCCGATCTTACGCAACTGAATCAAACCGTGACCGCTCACCACCACGAATTTTTCATTCTTGGTGTGATGCCAATGCTGTCCCTTGGTTACGCCCGGTTTGGAGATGTTCACCGAGAACTGGCCTCTATCCGGCGTGCGGATGATCTCAGTGAAGCTCCCCCGGTCATCCGTCTTCATCTGTACCGGATAGCAGAACTTCTCTTTCGGAAGATAAGACAGATAGGTCGAATAGAGCTTCTTCGTGAAAGGATCGCCCAAATCGGGAACCGCGAGGTTACCCGGCATCTCCTTGAAAGAATAAAGCAAGTCGACAATTCCACCCAAGGTTATGGTATGAACCACCGGAACGACACAATAGTTCCCTTCGCGGTGTTCGCCCCCCGACAAGGCGGCGATCAGCTCGTCCACCACGTCGTCTACATAGACCAGGTTCATCACCACCTTCGGATCATTCACCTGAATAGGCAGGTCGTTCGCGATATTGTTGCAGAAAGTCGCTACCGCACTGTTATAGTTCGGGCGGCACCATTTCCCGAACACGTTCGGAAAACGATAGACTAGAACTCTCGCTCCCGTCTCTCCGGCATACTCGAACAGGAGGTTCTCTCCCGCCCGCTTCGACTCGCCATACGGATTATCCAGCGCAGCCTGCGTAGATGATGAGATCATCACCGGACAGGCATTACCGTGTTTCTTCAGCGTATCCAACAAGAGAGAAGCGAAACCGAAATTTCCCTTCATGAACTCCGACTGGTCTTTCGGACGGTTCACCCCGGCCAGGTTAAAGACAAAATCGGCCTTCTTGCAATAGACGTCCAATTCTGCCGGGTCGCTGTCCATATCATATTCGAAGACTTTCAGTTCAGTCCCTGAAACAGGATAATTGCGAGCCTTTCCCGACTGGATATTATGAAGTTGGGATACAAGATTCCGACCGATGAAGCCTTTTGCACCGGTTACTAATATGTTCATCTTTTTTTTAATTTTAAGTTTGAAGTTTTGAGGCTTGGCACGAAGCAGGTTTATTCGCTTCTGATTTCTCTCGGTTTTGCCCGTTCGATCAATCCGAGATCTTCCTGAATAAAACGTAGGCGGAGTAACAGTTTTTTCATTCCTTCGACATCCAGACGGGTCGTGTTATGGCTATGATAGTCCTCGATCTTGGACAGGCATTCGCTTCCTTCGGTAAAGTACTTGTCGTAGTTCAAGTCGCGCGTATCGCAAGGGATGCGGTAATAGTCGCCCATATCGATCGCCTTCGCCATCTCCTCGCGTGTCACAAGGGTTTCAAACAGTTTCTCTCCATGACGCGTGCCGATCACCTTCACCTCCGTATCCAGATACTTCGGATCGATCTGCGCGTATGTCTCTTTCAACGCCTGTGCCAGGACAGACAAAGTAGCCGCCGGCGCCTTTTGAACAAAGAGATCTCCATTTTCTCCATGCATAAATGCATAAATAACGAGGTCAACGGCATCATCAAGTGTCATCATGAAACGGGTCATATCAGGATCTGTGATCGTAATTGCCTTGCCACTCATCATCTGCTCCACCCAAAGAGGAATCACAGAACCACGGCTTGCCATCACATTACCATAACGAGTACAGCAAATAGTAGTCTGCGCATTAGTTCCTAAAGCACGACCTTGGGCGATCGCAACCTTCTCCATCATCGCTTTGGAAATTCCCATAGCATTAATAGGATAAGCAGCCTTATCGGTAGACAAAACCACCACATTCTTTACTCCGTGAGCGATAGCAGAAAGAAGCACATTGTTCGTTCCTTCTACATTGGTTCGCACCGCTTCCATCGGAAAAAACTCACAAGAAGGGACTTGCTTCAACGCCGCTGCAGCGAAAACATAGTCAACTCCGTTCATTGCAAAGTCGACAGCTTCACGTTGACGGACATTTCCGATATAGAATTTCACTTTAGCAGCCACCTCTGGTCGCTCAGCTTGAAGATGATGGCGCATATCATCTTGTTTCTTTTCATCACGAGACAAGATACGGATTTCTCTGATATCACTGTCTAAAAAACGACGCAAGACAGCATTTCCAAAACTACCTGTACCACCTGTTATCAACAAGACTTTATTTTTAAAAGCACTCATATTATATTATTAAATTCAAATCAATCACCAAACAATCTATTTTTCTACCATAGCCCAAACTATTAGCGTTCTTTATGAGATTAGGTTAGCATATTTCCAAACACAGAAACATCATTTAAATCGCGAGTCAACCGAATTTCATAATAAAGTTTTACCCAATAGAAAACTTTCATTCTTTGTCCAGCACTTCATATACCGAATTCTTGCTCTTGAACTCAGGCACGATTCCTTTCATCATTCGGACGGTTCCCATTTTGTCTACTTTGATCGCGAGGTCGATCAAGGGGGACATGACCGTACAGATGTCTTCGTAATCGTATTCCCGGACTTGGGCACGGTAGATCTTTTCGTTTTCCGTAGGTAATGTATTTTCTTTCGTTGCCAACAGTTCTTCATAGAGCTTTTCACCCGGACGGAGACCGGTATATTTGATCTCGATATCCTCGCCGGGGACAAGGCCTGCCAGTTCGATCATGCGGCGTGCCAGATTGGCGATCTTCACAGGGGTTCCCATATCGAAGACGAAGATTTCGTTTCCTTTGCCCATAAAGGCGGCTTCCAAAACCAAGCGGCAGGCTTCGGGGATCGTCATGAAGTAGCGGATGATGTCGGGATGGGTGACGGTCAGAGGGCCACCCTTTGCTAACTGTTCGCGGAAACGGGGAATGACGGAACCATTGCTGCCTAACACGTTGCCGAAACGGGTGGTGATAAAACGGGTTTTACCGGAATGCCGACCTTTGCTGATAGCGATGCTCAGGCTTTGCACATACATCTCCGCCAAACGTTTGGACGCTCCCATGACATTGGTCGGGTTGACGGCTTTATCGGTCGAGACCATGATGAACTTGTCTACGTCGTACTTGACTGCCATATCGGCTACGTTACGCGTACCGTAGACATTCGTATGGACGGCTTCGCAGGGGTTCTCTTCCATCAGGGGCACATGCTTGTAGGCGGCGGCATGGAAGACCAACTGGGGATGGAAACGCTGATAGATGCTTTCGACACGATGGATCATGCGAATGTCTCCCATGACCGGGGTAAACTCGACATCGGGGAATTTTTCTTCCAGCTCCAGCCGGATGTTATGCATCGGGGTTTCGGCACTGTCGAACAAAACCAATTGCTTCAGCCCGAAATGGCAGAGTTGGCGACAGAGTTCGCTACCGATGGAACCGGCGGCTCCGGTGACCAAAACGACTTTGCCTTTCAGGGAACCTGCGATCTCCTCCATGTTGATACGGATCTCTTCGCGTCCTAACAGGTCTTCGATGCGGACTTCGGGAAGGGCGCGCATCTTCAGTTTGCCTCCTTTCAGTTCGTCCAAAGAAGGAAGGAGCAACATACGGACTTTTTCTTTTTCGCAGAAACGAACCAGACGTTCGCTTTCTTCCTTCACCGCCTTATAGTCCGTAAAGAGGATCGCCTTGATATTGTAGCGGTTCACCAAACGGCTGAATTCCTCTTGGTCGGTAATGAAATAGACCTTATACAAACCGATGCGCATGGAGACACGCTGGCCGAAACGGAGGAAGCCTTCCACCTGATAGGATGAGTTTTCACGCAGAAAGGAATCGTTCAATAGGGCGGGAGAAGAATCTTCATGCCCGAATATGAAAAGCTTGTCTTTCCGGTTGGATACAATGCTGCTCACCATAAAGGTATAGAGCGTGATCAGGAAAGCACGGAATATCGTCAGGATAAAAAAAGTGAGGAAGAGATCCACCACACTTCCCAGCAGGAAACCGCGAAAGGAAAGAAGGCCGGTCGTAAACAAAAGAACCGGCAGGATGGTCGCCACTTTCAGTGAAGAGGACATGGCGATGCGTCCGGTTTCAGTAAAGGCGGAATGGCGAATAATGCCTTTATAGGTCTGGCAAACAAGAAAGCTGGCAGTGCTACAGAACAACGACGCCAGAAAAACCGTCAGAATGATCTGGTCGGTATAGTTCCAATCCAGAATATAACTGACC
>ENA-OROQ01001486-OROQ01001486.1-human-gut-metagenome-genome-assembly--contig:-NODE-1486-length-11702-cov-12.4369_pt1 | contig 11702 bp, 16 predicted proteins | sample MGYA00242136_ERZ509062 | MGnify/ENA primary metagenome ERZ509062 (study PRJEB26280, sample SAMEA2338735) | human gut metagenome | biome: human gut; feature: human-associated habitat; material: faeces...
AGTTAGGATGAGGAAAAACTCATTTTAACTTGTACTAAATCTTGACATAGGACCAAAGTACGCCCAGATAGAAAGAACAAAATCAAAACAATATTCCTCTTTGATGGTACGGAAGAATTAAAAGAGGACTTGTTTAATATAGCAAGAGAGGAAAGAATAGCATTGAAAAAAGAATTATTTGCATGACTAAAGTTTGACCACGAACAATGTTCGTAGACCAAAGTTTTAGATACCACGAATGGTGGTAGCAAGAATTTAGGTACCGCCAATAATGTTGGCGGGTCAAACTTTAGTTAGTACGAAATATAAGACCAAAATTTTAACCGCTAATAATGTTAGCGGGTCAAATTTAGGTCAGTAGCCCCAGTTTAGCGAACCAAAGTTTTAGGTACGAACAATCTTCGTATTCAAAATTTAGGTGCTAATAATGTTAGCACTCAAAATTTAAGTCAGATACCCTCGAACTGGGGGCTACTCAACAAAACAAATACACAAATACAAGGAGAACAAACGATATGAACAAAACAAAAACAGACAACAAAATTATTTTTAACCAGAAACTAGCAGGATATCTCATGATGCAAGGATTTATCCTCAAAAAGATGGAGCGTAATGAAAAATGTCCAGATAAAAATGTATTTATTTTTAGACAATCCGAGAATCTGGAAACAGAGATTTCAAAATATTTAAACAAATAATAATCTAACATTAACGAACAAAGGAGTTTAGTTTATGGCAACAAACAAAAAAGTAAGCAAAAATACAAGAGTTAGCGATCTAATTACAGTTGAAGATGTAAAGAAATGGGAACCAGATGTACCTGTCATCATTGAAGCGGGTACTGGGGTCGGAAAATCATACTTTATAAAAAACACCTTATACGATATTGCAAAGGAAGAGGGTCAAAAGATTCTCTTCCTTATACATCGTCGCAAATGTGTTGATCAGTTTATGATGGAGATTGAAGCCGACGGCAAAGATGATGTAATTGACATTGTAACTTATCAGAAGTTTTCGATGCACAAACGATGCAATGATTTTGATGATGAATTCAATCCATACGATTATGGTTACATTGTGTCAGACGAATATCATTATTTCACAGAAGATGCAAGTTTCAATGATACAACAGACGTGGCATACGAGATGATCATGGAATGTACAACTGCGGTAAAGATTTTCATGTCTGCCACTGGCGAGAATATTGAATCCTACATGAGAGATTATCTTGCAGATAACGCCCAAAAATTAGGCATCAGAGAAGGAATTAAGCCACTCAAATACAAGATACCTACCAATTGGTCATTCATCAATCAACTCTACTTCTTTTACAGAGAGGACGCTTTCAAACGTAAGGCAGAAGAGGTAATTTGCCAAGGCACAAAGGCAATCTTTTTCATTGACTCAGCCAAGAGAGCATACGAATTATACAAGCAGTTCGAGGATCATGCCATCTTTTGCTGTAGTGAAAGTAATAAAGATTATGCCAAATATATGGACAAAGATAAATTGAACCAGATGCTAGAGAATGAGAGATTTGACGAGAATCTACTTATTACTACTGCTTGCCTCGATGCAGGTGTCAACATCAAAGACAAAGATGTAAAAGAGATCATGATTGACATTCGTGATCTTGGTTCGCTAATTCAATGCATGGGCAGACGACGTATTGGTAGAAGAAAAGACAATGGCGCATACTCAGAGAAGATTGATGTTTATATCAGAGCAAGAACCAACGAACAATTGGGAGGTATGATCACTCAAATTAAGAAAGAAAATGGGATGAATTATGTCAGTGCGATATGCAATTCAAGAGCAAGGATGGAACAAATAAAACAGAGGAATTTTGCGAGAATAACTGGCTGATTCGTGATGATGCTCAGAAAGCCATCAAAAAATATATGAAAAATATGAGGACGTTGAACACGATGCAGATTTATCAAAAGATGATGAACAAGGCATTGAATGGAGATGTCAATGCGGCTAAGTATGTCGAGAACTTCCACAACAGTGACTTCTTTGAAGATTCAGAGGACGAGTTAGATGTATTGCTATCTGGTATTAACATTCCTGCCTTCAAAGGCGGTGCGTGATGATAAGTAAGACAAATGCACAAAAACTTGCTTGGTTGTGGCAAGATGAGAATAAGGTGGCTTGGATCGAATCATTTATCAAGATTGCAGATAAAGAGGGAAAACTTGTGCCATTTATCTTGACGGATGAACAAAAAGAATTGGTTCAAAATATGCAGTCAAACAACATTATCCTTAAGAGTCGTCAGTTAGGTATCTCCTCTATCACGATTGCATTGTCAATTAGAGAGTGCGTTGTGCATGAGAATACGACTTGTTTTCTGGTGTCACATAATCAATCAAGTTGCAATACTATTTTCGACAAATTGAAACAACAGTATCACAGTTTGCCAGATATTATTAAACCGAAGTTGATCGTGAATAACAGACAGGCGTTATGCTTCGATAATGGTAGCAAGATTACTTGTCTGACGGCAGGGAACAAAGAGATTGGACGTGGTGATACATTGAATGGTATCGTGCATCTATCGGAATTTGCTTTTTGGAAAAATGCAGATAAACAGTTACATGCATTATCTCAAGCGGTTAGTGAATCTGGGCGTATTATTATTGAATCCACTGCAAATGGTTTTAACAAATTTTCGGAATTATATATTCAGGCAAAGAACGGAGACAATTCATATAAACCGTTCTTTTTTAATTGGATCAATGGTAAATCATTGTTTTCTAATCAATACGAGCAAGCGGTGGCTGAGTATGAAGCAAGAACATCTCAGAAGATTAAAGACATGGAACTTGATGAGGACGAACAGGAACTATTGAAAATGGGTGCTTCTTTGGCGCAGATTGCTTGGCGTAGAAAGAAAGTATCTACGGATGGACTTGATACATTCCAAGTTGAATATCCATCAACAGATACTGAATGTTTCTTGACGACAGGGCAGCAGTTATTTGATAGCAAGAGGATCACGGCATCACTTACCACGATTGTAGAAAGCAAGATTAAACCGTTGGCAAAGAAACAAGCCACAGGTGTTCCTACTATATTATTGCAGTATCTTGGCAAGACGTTTCATATCTGGCAATTGCCACGAATGGGCGAGAAATATTATATCGGTGTGGATTGCTCCGAAGGGCTAGGACAAGATTACTCTACTGCTATCGTGTTAAACAGAGAAGGTCAACAGGTGGCTGAATTTAGAAATAACAAGATTAAGCCATATCAGTATGCCGATGTGTTAAACGCTTTAGGTCGGTATTATAATAAGGCGTTGCTGACGGTTGAGAAAGCAAGCGGTGGACACAGTGTAATTGAACGTCTGCGCTATGAACAGCATTACATGAACATGACCAAGTATAAGACATATGATGAGTTCCAGAGGACGATCTGGAGGGTCGGATTTGACACTAACAATAAGACAAAATCTATCATTGTCAACGACTGCCGTGAATGGTTCGACAAGGGACTGATTCAGATCAAGAGTAAAGATATGCTCGAAGAGATGAAGGTGTTCGTGGCAAATGATAATGGAAGTATGGGCGCAATCAGTGGCAGTCATGATGACTTGGTCATGGGGTTGTGCTTGTGTATTCAAGGAATGAAGAATGGATTATGGTATCCATTTTAACAGTATTATATAGAAGAAACAGAACAGAAAGGAGAGACAACGTGGCAATTGAAGAATATAAAAACAAATACGAGAATCCTGCAAAATGGTTTGTCGAGGAAGTGAATCAACCTTATCATGTGAACAGGATTACGAAATGTATTGCTAATCGTGACTATCTTGCAGGCAGACATAAGGTACTTGGAAGAGAGAATTCTGCTTATAAAGGAAAAGAACTCATCACAAGAAAAACAATACTAAACTATGCTAAAACGGTGCTGAGATTCCATGCAACGTATCTGCTTGGCAAGAAGGTGTCATTTAGTGGTAACGAGAATACGATCAAGAATTTCAACGAAATATACAAACTAGGACAGTACGAGAGTGTAGATTATCAGATTCTGGACAGGGTCAATAAGTTTGGTGATGCTTACGAGGTTGTATATGTAGAGGATGGCATCATTAAAAGTAAGGTGCTTGATAGTGGGGACTGTTATCCTGTTTATGATGATCGTGGCAATTACATTGCGTTTATTGAAACATGGACAGATGTTTTTACTAATATCACATTTTATAACGTATACTATCCTACTTATGTTGAGAATTGGAACAATGATGGTGGCTATTTACATATGGAAGATAGTAAGATCAATGTGTGTGGTCTGCCAATTCATTATCACAATTTTAATGACATGGATTATAACTTTGGCGTTAGTATGCTAACAGACATTAAGCCAATCATGGATGACTTAGAGGATATTCTAAGTAAGATGGGCGATGCAATTTATATCAACAGTTTGAATCCAATGCCTGTGGCTGTAGGTCAAAGGATTGAATCAACGATTCCTGCTGATGCAACAGGATATGTGATGAATCTTGACAATGGGGACTACAAGGTAGTTAGTACCACAATGGATTACAATACGATTAAGTTCTATCTTGATAATATCAAGCAGATGTTGAATGATATCGCTTGTATACCAAGTGTGTTAGGTAGTAGTACGAACATTGCCAATATCAGTGAAGTATCTATGAAGATTTTATTTCATATGGCAAATATCAATGCAGATGAGACGAAGAAATGGCTGAACAAAGGGTTTCAGGAAAGGTTCAGAAGATTCCAGATGATCTTAAAGATGCAAGGTACAGAGGTATCAAATGATGTTGAGGTCGTGTATAACGTAAATATGCCAGTTGCTACGACAGAAATGGTGTCAAATTTAAAAGCAATGAGAGAACTCGGTGCGATCAGCAGAAAGACCGTTATGGAAAAGAGTGATCTGATCACGGATAGTGTAGCAGAATTGAAGCGGTTAGATGAAGAGAATAGTGCTAGTGTTGATGTATAAAAAGTGCAGACACGGGCTTAGTTTTAAGCGGGGCTATGGGTACCGTCTGGGTACTTGAAATGGGTACGCAGGTCGTGGGTGAATGTAAATTGGGAATAATTGGTAGTAATCCATTAAAAAAATTTGCGGTTCTAAGGGTAAAAATCCTTAGTATTACTTGGTTTTTGATGGTTTGGGCGGTCAGAATGTACAACATCACTGGAAATATTTCCCAAAATCCATTTGATAAAATTACAGTTTTTAAAATAGATTTCAGATGGGTAATAAAAGCAAAATTTTATGTCGATATTTGTGCCAATTATTTCCAAAAACAACGCTAGATTGGTAATCTTACGACAAATAAACAGGTAAATATGCACAAAAATATAAGAAAAATTTGTGCAATGTGACGATATTGCAGGCGATTACCCCTCTTTTCAAATATGGGCTAGAGGAAACCCCAAAAATCCCCACGGCAAAAAAAATAAGGACTACTCTCTCGTAGTCCCTTCGTTTTCACGGTTCACATACTCTTTCAATACCATGTTAATGTACTGGCTAAACGATCTATCATCTTCCTCTGCCATCGTTTTGATCATTTCAACCAGATCACTGTCTAATGTAATACTTACTTTCTTCTTTAATGGTTTCATTATCCACCTCGCTTATCCGTATCTTATCATATGGTAGTGCGTTATATTGCTAAGTAGGATTAAGTATGATAAAGTAGGATAAAAAAGAAAGAGGTACGGCAATATGGAACAGATGAAAAGAGAAATCTATAACGAAATGATGCACAATTATCTTGCAGAGGAATTAATAAAGGAAGTGCATGAACGCACAAAACTACTGAATGAGGATTATGCAGAATCTATCAAGATGCAGGAAAGTCATTTGCAGGAATTAAAATCTTGCTTGAATGAAGAACAAACAAAGAAATTAGAAGAATATATAGGCGAGGTATCGACAAATCATCGAACCCTTTGCAGAGAAATTTATTTGCAAGGGATGAGAGATTGTGCCGATATCTTCTTCAACAACAAATAAGGAGAATCGAATATGGAATTATTACATACATTATTAACTATGCCAGGGCATGAGATTGTAACATTATTAGGATACATGACAATGGTATCTGTTGTTGTGGATAAAGCAGGCGCAGTGATTGAGGTCATGATTAAAAAGCATAAAGAAGCAAAGATCAGAAGAATGAAAGAAAAGGCAGAGTTATACAAAGATTTGTTAAAGTGATTGATCGTCGGCAGATGGTTTGAAGCGTAGGATATCTTCAACATCACAATGCAGAATCATACATAGATCGTTAATTGTACGAGTGGAAATATCTTTGTTGTTTTTGAGGCGACTCATAGTACCACTTGAAATTTTATGCTTTTTGGTCAGAGTATACCAATTTTCATTTGATTTTTCTAAAGTATCCCAGAACGGTGTATAGTCGATCACGATATTTCCTCCTAAATTATTTGATATTAATAGCATATGAGATGTTTTCGGAATTGAATACGTTTAATAAAAGAAATATGTTTTATAAGTTGAATATATTCATTAAAAAGAATATAATGGATATGTAACTATTAATAAAATAATTATAGGAGGAGAGTATGAAGAAAGGCATAAAAAATAAAAAAATAATTGCCTTGATAGTTGTGATTTGTATAGGAATAATTGCATATTTTGCAACAGGAAATATGCGAGCATATAGTTCGGCAAAGAGTGCAATGAAAAATGATGATTACAAAGAGGCAATATCTAAATTTAAGAAACTGAAAGGGTATAAAAACTCGAAGAGATTATTGGATGATTCAAAATATGGTTATGCAAAACAATTAATGCAAGATCATAAATATGAAGAAGCACATGATGTGCTTGCTAATGCGTCATCAAGAGATAAAATCTCAGATTTAGATTTGGAATGTTATTACGAAGATGGAAAGTACAATTATAAGAAAGGTAATTTTGATGATGCTTTAGATTGTTTTCAGGATTTAGATTATAAAGACAGTGAATCATATGTAGAACAATTGCAAGGTGATCATTGTTTGAAAGAGTTCGTTAAAAGATACAATGCAACCATGGATTTTTTAAAAAGTACAAAAACAGTTGAAACAGGTAATCATATTAGCGAAGATAGTTTCGATGAGGATGAAAGTGGAGTTGCTACTTTGGAATCATCTGCAACAATTTCGATAAATAGTCCTTCAAATACTAATTACAGAACAAGAATCACCAGTGTTAAATATTTGTTAGAAAGTACGGACAATGATACTTGGTTTTCTGAAATATGTGCGGTATTAGGTGGTATGATTCCAGAAATATCAAATCAAGAAATTGTTCAGTGTTTTGATTATATCAGTAAGCAAGAATCAGTTACTTATGCAAAGAAGTATAATATAACTTCAAAGATAAGTAGAGGAAAAATGGAAATAACAATACAGTACACAGGTGATGGTGTATAAAGGGGAAGAGTATGGATGTACAAAATATTAAGGATAAGGATATAATAAAAAATGAAGTAAAAGATTTGTGGAACAAACATAAACTATTATTGATTATTATTATTCCGTGTTTATTTATTATTATGCTTGCTTTATTTGGCAATACTAGCGATACACTTGAAGTTAGATTTAATGACGAACAATTTAATATCACAGATTCACTAGATGATGTTAAGGGCAAATATAAAAATGATTATGATAAAGAATATACAAGTTTTAATATTTACAATGATAATAAAAAAGAATCAATTCAAGTTTACTACAACGGATCAGAAATAGAATCGGTTGACAACAGCAAATCAAAATCAGCAGTCATAAATGGAATATCTATAGGTGATCCTACAGCAACTATGGCTGAAAAATTAGATATAGATGAGGCATGGTTTGAGGATAATAGAATTACGCTTGTTTGTTATAAAGATAAAGATATAGTAAATAAAATCAGAATGAATTTGGATGATATAGACCCAGATAAAATGATTTCTGAGGTAACTGATACAGATTATATTGTTGCTATTCCAGTATCTGATTCAAAGGCAAGTGGAGTTACTATATGTTCAAGAGATTTTTTTATTGACATGATGGAAGAACAACGAAAAGCGGATAAAGCATTAGAGGATGCAGAATCAAATGACTATGATAGTGACGATTCATACGATGATTCAGACACTTATGATAGTGATGAATCATATGATGATAGCAGTTATGATGATTCAGACACTTATGATAGTGATGAATCTGGTAACTCAGTAACAGGTAGTGGACACTGGGGTGGCGGAATTGCAGAATAATTAAACACTAACCAACACATAAGGGAACTTAGTTTAACCAACTAGGTTCCTTTTTTAATGCAATGGAAGGAGGATTTATGCAAATATTAGATCGTTTAAAAATGGAATTATCAAATCAAGAATACTTTTCGGATGAACAGTATACACAATTTTTGCTAGAAAATGGATTATCTGCCGTGGCAGAATACAATAAGGCAACAGATCAAAGACAGATGTTGTTATCTGCTTTAGATATCTTAGAGGCAGTTAGTAACGACATTGATATTATGCGCCAGACAATCACAGAATTTACTACAACATCACAGGCATATAAATATCTCGAGAAAAGAATACAGAATCTGAGGGATAAGATTGCATCTATTCCAGAGCCAGAAGAGGAATATTCATGTTTTTCACTCATGTTTACAAGTAAGAATCCTACGGTTTATTCGCCTGCTGATTATGGATCACGCAGAATCTCAAAATCTGATATTGACGTAATGATGGGCGGTGAGTAGCATGAGAGTTAGCGAAAGCCCAAGCGATAAATACCTAGACCAGACGAGTTTGCAATATCTGGTTGAAAAAATTAAAGAGGAAATTAAAAAGAATGGTGGATCATCTGACGGTAATATAGATTTATCCGATTACTATACGAAATCTGAGATTGATGATATCGTAAAAAAACTGCCAAGTGGCTCAACAGGCGTAGGCATCTCGAACGTGTCAATTAACAGCGCAGGGCATCTGATTGTATCTCTGACGGATGGCACAAGTGCAGACGTTGGAAATGTTGTTGGTAAGAATGGTACAAATGGGAAAGACGGAGTTGACGGCAAGAATGGAATTGACGGTGTAAATGGTAAGGATGGAACGAACGGCAAAGACGGTACTAATGGGGTTGATGGACAAGATGGTGCTGATGGATTTTCGCCAACGATTGTAGAAAATGCCGACAATACAGACACGCAATATAAACTGGATATTACCACGGCAGCAGGTACATTTACAACGCCTAATTTGAAAGGTAAAGACGGACAGGATGGAAAAGATGGAACTGGTGGCAGTGGTGGTGCTTCAAGCGAGGTATATTCAACAGATGAGATTGAGGTAGGTACTTGGATTGATGGCAAGCCGATCTACCAGAAGGTTGTACCTGTGACATTATCATCAACTGCCAAAAGTGGATCGGTTGCCTCTGATGTGACTAAGATAGAATCGACAGTCAGTGCATTGGTCGACATGAGGGCGGTCAGAACACAATCACAATTTATGGTGATGAGTACCACATATATAATGAACACAAGTATATCTTATATTACATCTTTTGCAGATTTTAAAGATGCTATACTGTCAATGTCTTTAGCAAAGGATGGAACACTTTTTATAAACCATGGTTATAAGTATAATGGATGGAAGTTAAATATTATTTTAAAATATGTGAAATAAAATGCTTGACATTTTGTTTTTTGCTTGGTATACTAGTCAAGCAGTCAACGAGGAATCTAGCGCTATGAGATGTAAATAATCTAGCGTGAGATATGAAAAACTCGCATGAATGCGTTATTATATGCGGATGTGGCGGAATTGGCAGACGCGCTAGATTTAGGTTCTAGTGTCTACGACGTGCAGGTTCAACTCCTGTCATCCGCAGTTCTTTTAAGGATTGACAAGCATAGCAAGATATGATAGAATATTTTTGTTATGAGTTACAAAATCATATAACACTTACGGGGTGTGGCTCAGCTTGGCTAGAGCGCTTGATTTGGGATCAAGAGGTCGCAGGTTCGAATCCTGTCACCCCGACTATAAGCGGGTGTAGTTCAATGGTAGAACTCCAGCCTTCCAAGCTGATCACGTGGGTTCGATTCCCATCACCCGCTTTTTAATTTTATAGAATTTCTATAAAGTTTGAGTCTGTAGCTCAGTTGGATAGAGCAACGGCCTTCTAAGCCGTGGGTCGGGGGTTCGAATCCCTTCAGGCTCGTTTTTCTATGTTTAAACATATTTTAATAGATAGAAGCAATACATTACGGTGGGTATAGCGCAGCTGGTTAGCGCGCCAGATTGTGGCTCTGGAGGCCGTGGGTTCGAATCCCATTACCCACCCTGTTATTTTGCTTATTTTAGCTAAAAGACAATGATATAAGGGTGTGTAGCTCAGGTGGTAGAGCACTTGACTTTTAATCAAGTTGTCCGGGGTTCGAATCCCCGCACGCTCATTGTTGTAAGAGATATGATTTTAGAGAGATTTAGGATCATGTCTCTTTTTTGCGTATAAATATTGACATACGTATTATTACGTATTATGATGAGGATATAAATAAGGGAAAGGGGTACAAAAGATTATGCCAATGAAGCCAAGAGAATTAATAAGATTATTAGAGAAAAATAATTTTATTCAAGTTAGCCAGAATGGATCACATGTTAAGATGAGAAACATAGAAAATGGTAAACAGGTAATTGTACCATTTCACAATAAAGAATTAAAAAAAGGAACAGAACAGGGAATACTAAAGCAAGCGGGAATTAAATGATTTAAGATGATATAAATATAAGAGGAGGCGCAAATAATGAAAAAGGTTTTTTATCCAGCAATTTTTCATGCAGCAGAAGAAGGGGGATATTGGGTGACATTTCCGGATATTCCAGAGTGTATTACTGAGGGAGATGATATGGAAGAGGCATATCAAATGGCAGTCGATGCATTAGGGTTGGCATTAACAGAAAGAATGAAAGAAGGAGAAAAACTTCCAGAAGTATCAAAAGTAGAAGATATCAAAGAAGATGGAAAAATTGTAATTGTACAATTTGATCTATACGAGTATAACAAAAAGCATAACAGCAAAGCAGTGAAGAAGACATTAAGCATTCCAGCGTGGTTAAACGAAGAAGCGATAGCGTTGAATATTAATTTCTCACAGGTATTGCAGGATGCTTTGATGGAAAAAGTGAATTCGAGATAGAGAAGGATATAGAAAAAGGCACTTGAAAAAGTGTCTTTTTTTATGCAGAAAACCAAGTTGATTAAAAAAGTAAAATCAGCAAAAACAAAGTAAGAACCAGTACTAAAAACACAAAAATGGTTGTATCTGTGGGAATTAAGCAGACACAGCTATTTTTGTATAAAAATACTTGACAGGAAAATAAATACTTGATATACTATTCAAGCAGTCGACAAGAAAACAAGTGCTTGTTGTTCTGCAATATGCGGATGTGGCGGAATTGGCAGACGCGCTAGATTTAGGTTCTAGTGTCTACGACGTGCAGGTTCAACTCCTGTCATCCGCAGTATTTTTTTGTCTAACAAAGAAAATTAAAATAAAACGAAAAAAAGTTCTTGACAATCATAACAGAACGTAGTAGAATATATTTTGTTGTGAGCGACAAAAACACATAACACTTACGGGGTGTGGCTCAGCTTGGCTAGAGCGCTTGATTTGGGATCAAG
>ENA-OROQ01001506-OROQ01001506.1-human-gut-metagenome-genome-assembly--contig:-NODE-1506-length-11461-cov-2.3016_pt1 | contig 11461 bp, 9 predicted proteins | sample MGYA00242136_ERZ509062 | MGnify/ENA primary metagenome ERZ509062 (study PRJEB26280, sample SAMEA2338735) | human gut metagenome | biome: human gut; feature: human-associated habitat; material: faeces...
CCAAAAGTCCCGGCAGCCACATGGACAAGGCGGGAATATAGGATACCAGCATCAGCACAATGAAGATTGCCGCAAAGTAAGCTAAAAGCGGCTTTATCACCTGCTCAATCTTAGTCTGTCCCACTTTTACACCCACAAACAGAGTGGTTCCCACAGGCGGGGTGATGGTTCCGATACACAGGTTAAAGATCATCATAATACCAAAGTGAATGGTATTCATACCCAGAGTCTGGCAGATGGGCAGGAAAATAGGAGTGAAGATCAGGCAGGCCGGCGTCATATCCATAAAGGTTCCCACGATCAGAAGGAGGATATTGATGATAAAGAGGATCACATACCGGTTGTCGCTGATTCCCAGCATTGCCTCGGATACAGCAGTGGGAATGCCTGTAAATGCCATAACCCAGCTCATGATGCTTGACACGCCGATAAGAAAAATGATAATACCGGTCATCTCCGCGCTGTCAAGGAAGATTTTCGGCAGCTCAGAGGGTTTGATGGACTTATAGAAGAATACAGACAACACCATGCTGTACACAACTGCCACCACGCTTCCCTCTGTAGCGGTAAAGATACCGGAAATGATCCCGCCGATTACCACAACGATCATAAACAGACAAGGGATGGCCTGTAAAAATACCTTAAGCTTCTCGCTGTTTGTAAACTTCTTTGTACTGCGGTAGCCCTTCTTTTTAGCAAAAATATAGATTACGATCATACATGCCAGTCCCCAGAGGATCCCGGGAATATAGCCCGCCATGAAAAGAGCCGCTACGGAGGTTCCTCCGCTGACAAGTGAATAGGTGATCATAACGTTGCTCGGAGGGATTAAAAGACCGGTAGGAGCGGTAGCGATATTAGCCGCTGCTGAGAAATCCCTGTCATAGCCTTCTTCCTCTTCGATAGGGCCGATGATCGAACCCATGGCGGAAGCTGCCGCCGTACCGGAACCTGAGATGGCACCGAAAAGCATATTGGCAACGGCGTTGGTGTGTGCCAGAGCTCCCGGAATACTTCCTGTAAATAATTTTGCAAAATTGATCAGACGGATAGCAATACCGCCCTTATTCATCAAGTTTCCTGCCAGGATAAAAAACGGAATGGCAAGAAGGCTGAATACGGAAATACCGGAAAAAATCCTCTGTGCTCCCGTAAGCACGGATGCGCCGGTATCAAGCACCGGAAGGATCGCTCCGATGGAAGAAACAGCCAGAGCTACTGCGATTGGTACTCCAGCTAAGAGCATAATCACAAGAAGCACTAAAATAATCAGCCCGCAGGCAACTGCGATCGTCATAACCGAACCTCTCCCTTCTCCTTAAATTCCATATGAGCCACGTCTATGGCATTCATAAGGCTGAAAATCATGATCAGCACTCCCGTAACAGGCACGATCACATAAACATAGGCCATAGGCACCTGCAAAGAAGCAGTTTTTTGGATCATGGTCAGCTTTGTAATGGAAATACCGCCGTATACCATCACAACCGCTGCTAACAAAAAAGTAAGAAGGTCAATGGTAATCTCCAGATATTTTCTGGGCGCTCCGATGAGCTTGTCTGCCAGAAAGCCCATACGCATATGGTCTCTCTTTCCGAACACATAGGCGGAAGCCAGAAGGGCCATCCAGGTAAAAGCGTAGGTTAAAAGCTCCTCTGATACCGTACTTGGACGGTTAAAGAAATAACGGGTTACGATCTGATACGTTCCGATCAGGGTCATAAAGGCGAACAGAGCGATGATTACAAATCCCAGAACCTGCATGATCCCTGCTTTTACTTTGTGCATGGTCTCCATCCTACTGTCCTCCTTTTGCTTTTTCATTGGCAGCCTGAATATGGTCATAGAGATCGCGGATCTTCTCATTTTCCTGAAGCATAGACTCATGGAGAGGAAGAACCTTTTCTTTAAACGCTTCCACATCCACGTCAATAAACTCTACGCCCATTTCATCTGTGGCGATTTTTTTAGCCTCTTCTATACTCTTGTCCCACTCTTCCATCTCTACTTCCGTGGAAAGAGCCGCCGCCTCTTTAAATACCTGATAATCCTCAGGGCTTAAGCTGTTTAAGAACTTCAGATTGGCTACCAGCATATCCGGCACCATCTGATGCTTGTTATAAGAATAATATTTTGCAACTTCGCCGTGCTTGTTGTTGGTAAGAGCCAGTTCGTTATTCTCTGCACCGTCGATGACGCCCTGCTGGATAGCCGTATATACCTCGCCAAATCCCATTGGCGCCGCTGCCGCTCCAAATGCCTTTACCATCTCTACGCTGGCAGGACTCTGCTGTACGCGGATCTTTTTGCCCTTTAAATCCTCCGGCGTCCGTATCGGGGATTTTCCGTAGAAATTACGGGTACCTGCATTGTACCAGGTTACTACGCGGAAACCGGCTTCATCCGTCGATGCATAGACATTTTCCATGTATTCCGTATCCTGCATCACGGATTTGTATACCTCCTCTGAGTCAAACAGATACGGCATACTGAAAATTTCATATACGTCAGCAAAGGTCTCCAGATTCGCTGTGCCGGCTACTACAAAGTCAATGGCTCCCGTCTGTGTCAACTCAATGGCCTTCTGGGCTGAGCCTAAAAGTTCATTTGGAAATATCTGGACCTCATATTTGTCTCCCAGCTTCTCTTCCACATACTCTTTAAATGCCAGAAGCCCCAGATGCTCCGGATGCGTCTCTGACTGTGCATGGGAAACGCGGATAATACGCTTGCCGCCGGTTAAAGAACCGCAGCCTGTCAGACTGACTGCCACTGCTATCCCAAAAGCAAGCGCTGTCAGCTTTTTCATCATCTTCCTCACTTTACTGCTTCCTTTCTTTATACACATTTTATTAAATAATTATAAAAAAAGGATTTTCTGTTTTGTACCGTAAATCTTTGACATTGAGGGAGAAAATTTTGTCATACGCTGTCTGCGTGAAAGCTGTCTCTGTATTCAGAAGGGTTCATACCTGCAATCCTTTTAAATACCTTTGCAAAGTAATTGGCGTCATAATACCCTACCAGCATGCTGACCTCTCTTACGCTGGCATTTTTATCCTGTAAAAGCCGTCTGGCCTCATTGATCCTGAAGCGGGCCAGATAGGCGGTAAAATTCTGGTCAAAGCACTGTTTAAACAGCTTGCAGAAATAGGCGTCGGAGTAGTTCATCATCCGGGCCGCATCCTGCATGGAAATATCCTTCATATAATTTTTCCGTATATACCGGCGTATCTTTTCAGCCGCCTGTCCAAGCCGGTCAGGCTCCTCCTCTAAGTCCGGCTCCGGCATCTCTGCCCCGGTCTCTTCCGGCATCTCCTGTTCCATATGCAGCTTTTCAAACTGCTCCCTCTTTTGGATCCGCCCCACGGCTTCCTCCATCACCGCAGTAAGCTCCTCTTCCTCACAGGGCTTTAAAAGATAGTCCAGCGCATGAATGGCAATGGCTCTCTTTGCATAGGAAAATTCGTCATATGCGGTAAGGAAAATGATCTCGCAGTCCTCATCCAGCCTTCGGATCTGTTCTGCCGCCTCCACACCGTTTAATTCCGGCATGGAAATATCCATGATCACGATCTGGCACCGTTCTTTAAAACACAGGCGGACCGCCTCATTTCCGTCTGCTGCCTGCCAGATGACCAGGCTGTCTCCAAAATGCTTATGCAGCCGTTTGGCAAGAGCCATACGTTCAATCTGCTCATCATCTGCCAAAAGCACCTTGTACGTCTCGTTCTTATCCTCATTCTGTATCACGGTTCATCCTCCTTACAGTTTTCCGGTGTAAACGCCAGCTGTACCACCGTCGCGCAGCCCTTTCGGCTCTCGATCCTCACTTCTCCGTCCTCATACATTGCCTTCAGCCGGCGGGCAATGTTTCCCAGACCAATCCCAACGCCGGATCCATCTCCTTCCTTTAAAGCTCTTTTTATCTTTTCCAGTTTGTCCTCATCAATCCCTTCTCCCGTATCCGCCACCGAAATCCACAGCCTCTGCCCCTGTTTCCAGGTCCGCACCACAATCCTTCCGCCTTTGCTTCTTGCAGAAATCCCATGCTTTACTGCGTTTTCCACCAAAGGCTGGAGCATAAAGGAAGGAACCAGTATCTCCATTGTTTCCGGGTCACAGCCTGTCTCATACTGCACTCTCTTTCCAAACCGCATCTGCTGCAGATACATATAATCCTGAACAACCTTAAGCTCACGTTCCAGAGGCATCACAGATGCAGTTGATTTTAAATTGTAGCGGAACAGGCGGCTTAATGCCTGTATCATCTTTTCCGTGGCAGCCGCATCTTCGATCTGAGCCGTTCCGGCGATCATATTTAAGGTATTGAAAAGAAAATGGGGATTGATCTGATTTTTTAAAAGCTGCAGCCGGACCGCCTCCAGCTGCCGTTCTGTTTCGTTTTTTTCTTTTAAAGCCTCAATATATCCTCTTGTCGCCTGCTTCATTTTATTAAAGGAACGGATAAGACGGCTGATCTCATCTTCTCCCTCAGCTGTAAGTTCAGGCCCTGAAAAATCATTTTTCCGGATACGGTCTGCCTGCCCGGCCAGCATTACCACTGGCTCTACGATGTTACGGCGTACGGAGCCATTCAGCCGCTTAACCATCCACAGCGCAGCGATTCCCCACAGGATACTGGCAGCCGGAAGGACTGAAAAAAGGAAACGATGCTTCTCGTAGCGTTCGCTTCCGTCCTCCATTGTCATCTGTTCCAGCTGTCCGGCCTTATCCTTGAGATAATTTTGAACCCGGTAGATCCGATACAGCCGGTTCACATATTCCGGATCCTCCCGGTCTGTTTCTTCAAGGACTTCCAGCTCTGTCTCGTAATTTTCATACATATTCCGGATGGACCAGGTACGGGCATACCGCTCAGAGCCCGTTTCTCTGTAATCAACGGGAAGCTCTTCCAGCCGCCGGCGCGTTTCCATTCTGGACTGCTCAAACCGCTCCCGCTCTTCCGGAAGGGCAGTTCCCACATAACGCGCAAAGGCCAGGCGCTCCTCCTCCATCGCAGACCAGAAGGCCAGACTGCCGGCGTTCTGTTCCAGGATGCTTCCGAAGCTCCCAAGGCCGAACCAGCTTACTGCCAGATTGGCTCCAATCGAAAAAAAGACCACTGCCCCGGCACAGACAGCGATCCGTTTTACTTTTTCTTCCAGCGAAACTCCACTTTTTTCCATATATTTCCTCCGGATCCGTTCCTTTTAAGAAGATTGTCCACAAAATCTCCTATAAGCCCACATAGTATATCACAGCTTATATCCTTTTGAACAGACCCGGACCGTTCCTTTTATGTCTTTTTAACAATCCTAAAGAATCTGATCCTCCTCTGAGGGCACATACCTGGCGATATCCTCAATGCGGCAGTTTAAAATCCTGCAGAGATCATTGATCGTTTTCATGGTCACATCTTTATTATGCTTAAGCCGGTGCAGAGTACTGTCAGAAATTTTATGCTTCTTCGTCAGTGTGTACCAGCTTTCCTCCGACGCCTCCAGAGTTTCCCAGAAAGGCGAATAGTCGATCATATTTTTATTGCTCCTATGCTTATTTTACCTGAAATAAGCATAAGTTAGAATTTGCATATTGAATATCTTCGGAATAGCGAATATACTATAGGTAAACAGATGCATATTCTGAAATTATCAGACTACTCTAACCGTTTTGCGTCAAAATAAGAGACGGGAAAGGAAGGGATTGGATATGGGAATTTATACACAGAAGGAAAAGGAATTGCTGGCAGATGATCCGGAAGTAAGAAAGCGGCTCCTAAGCTTTGCCTCCATGAGTGGAAAAGAATTTTTCAGAGAGGTTCAGTCCCGCCTGTCACCGGAGGAACTGGAAGAATATCTGGCAGAAAATCCGGAAGAGCGGATCTATCTTATGACTCCCCCCCACAAATAAAACAAAAAACGGCCTGCCATTAAATGACAAACCGATTCTCTTCTGGTTCTTCTTCAAAATAGTCCTTATAATCCACCTCTATAGAATGACGCATCCGCTTCATACTGTAGTAGAGGTGATCTTTTAATACCTGTTCCAGGCCGGAAAGATCTTTTTTGCAGATCAGCTCAAACAGCTGCTCATGCTCTCCGATAATCCTTGGAAAATCTGTTTCTGTAATAAAATCCAGCATACGAAACCGGGTATAATGAAGCTGCTGGGCCTGGAGCATATCCCAGAGCTTCTGCCGCTTTACAGCTGTGAACCAGAGAGAGTGCATCTGGGCGTCCATGCGGTAAAACTGTTCCGGTTCAAACCCCGGCGTCTGGATCAAGGCCTTCTGAACGGCAATGGCATGACGGATTTCCTCCATCACCATGGGCGTCTGGATTTCCATAAAATCCCTTAAAACCATGGTTTCCACCGCTACCCTCATATAGATCATCTGCTTGATATTATCCAGGCTCAAAAGAGTCACATACGTTCCCCGATAGGGAATCGTCTCCGCAAATCCCTGTTCCTGCAAAAGACGCAGGGCGTCCCGCACCGGAGTCCGCGACACGCCAAACCGCTCACAGATATCACTTTCGCTGATCAGGCAGCCTGGTTTCAGCTTCAGATCCAGTATCTCCCGCTTTAAGGTTTCAAAAACCAGTTCCCCTCTGTTTTTAAAATTCACTTCTCCCATGCAGCACCCCTGTTTCTTTTCTCAGATGAATCAGGACCCGCCATGCGGTCATGGCATGACGGGTCCTGATTGGTTTTATTGGTTTAATTGCGTAATCGATTACTTAGGCTGCTTGCCGATGTAAGCCAGGATACCGCCGTCTACATACAGTACCAGACCATTTACAAAATTGGAAGCATCAGATGCCAGGAATACTGCAGGTCCGCCCAGATCCTCAGCCTCACCCCAGCGTCCTGCAGGAGTCTTGGAAACGATGAACTGGTCAAATGGATGTCTGGAGCCGTCTGGCTGGATCTCACGCAGAGGAGCTGTCTGGGGAGTAGCGATATAGCCAGGTCCGATACCGTTACACTGGATATTGTACTCACCGTACTCAGAAGCAATGTTCTTTGTCAGCATCTTTAAGCCGCCCTTAGCTGCTGCATAAGCAGATACGGTCTCACGGCCCAGCTCACTCATCATGGAGCAGATGTTGATGATCTTTCCGTGGCCCTTCTTGATCATGCTTGGGATAACAGCCTTGGAAACAATAAACGGAGCGTTTAAGTCAACATCGATTACCTGGCGGAACTCAGCTGCACTCATCTCGCACATTGGGATTCTCTTGATGATTCCTGCGTTATTTACCAGGATATCAACTACGCCTACCTCTGCCTCGATCTGAGCAACCATCGCGTTTACTGCGTCCTCATTGGTTACGTCGCATACATAGCCGTGAGCCTCGATGCCCTCTTCCTTGTACGCTGCGATTCCCTTATCTACCAGTTCCTGCTTGATATCGTTGAAAACGATGGTAGCGCCTGCGCCTGCCATTGCCTTTGCGATTGCAAAGCCGATGCCATAGGAAGCGCCTGTTACCAGGGCTACCTTGCCTTCAAGTGAAAAGTTGTTTAAATAATCAGCCATTTCTTTATCCTCCATATATTTTTAACAGAATCGTTCGGATGAACTTACATCATCTCGTTTGGCATCATGGTATCCATATCGTCGAACTCCATGTTCTCTCCGCCCATAGCCCAGATAAAGGTATAGTTGGAGGTGCCGGCGCCGCTGTGGATGCTCCAGGACGGACTGATCACAGCCTCCTCATTCTTCATGACAATATGTCTTGTCTCAGTGGGTTCTCCCATCATATGGAATACTACGTTGTCGCCCGGAACCTCAAAGTACATATAAATCTCCATACGGCGCTCATGTGTATGAGACGGCATGGTGTTCCATACGCTGCCTGGCTCTAATACGGTCATGCCCATGGACAGCTGGCAGGTCTTAAGTACATCCGGATGGATGAACTGATTGATGGTACGCTTATTGGAGGTCTCTGCCTCGCCGCAGGGTCTCTTTGCAGCCTTCTCAATCGGAATAAAGGTAGTTGTGTAGGAAGTATGAGCCGGTGCGCTGACCATGTAGAACTTTGCAGGCTTCTCAGCGTCGGTGCTCTCAAAATAAACTTCCTTTGTGCCCTTTGTAATGTACAGGCAGTCCTTATATCCCATCTTAAAGGTCTGGCCGTCTGCTGTGATGGTTCCCTCGCCGCCGATATTAAAAATACCGATCTCACGGCGCTCTAAAAAGTAATGGGTGCCGAAGTTCTTCCAGCAGTCGATTCCCTTATCAATAGAAACCTTCTCTGTAGTAGGCATACATCCCAGAGTAACCATACGGTCTACATGAGAGTATACGGCAACTACCTCATTAGCCTTGTACAGATCTGTGATGAGGAATTCGTTTCTTAATTCCTCTGTTGTGTAGCGCTTTACATCCCTCTGGTTGGCAGAATAGCGAATATCCATTCTCCGATTCCTCCTTTAAAATATTTGTATTTAACTTTTTGAGTTTGTATACAACTTTTTTATCTGTATACAGACTATCATTTTTTTACCTAAAATGCAATAGGAAATATGTTACAAAAAAATACGGGTTTTATATGCAATATCACAAACGGATTGCATTTCCCATTTTTATCAGATATACTTACAAAAGAATCTGGACTTCTTCTGCAGTTGTCCAGACGATCACTGTATACATGAGAGGAGGATTTTCCCTTGAAGAAAAATATACTTGTAGGCCAGTCCGGCGGTCCCACAGCTGTGATCAACGCCAGCTTATACGGCGTGATCCAGGAAGGACTTTCCCATCCGGATGAGATTGGAGCTGTCTATGGCATGATAAACGGCATCGAAGGCTTTCTGTCCGGCCATACCATAAATCTCTCCGCAGAGCTTTCCAAAGAGGATTTGGAACTTCTGCGCCTGACGCCCGCCGCATATCTGGGCTCCTGCCGCTATAAGCTTCCTGAAAATATGGATGCTTCCGTATACCCCTTGTTATTTGAAAAATTTAAAGCCATGAATATCGGAGCTGTATTCTACATCGGCGGAAATGATTCCATGGACACCGCAGACAAATTGTCCAGATATGCTGCCATGGCAAAAGAGGATATCGTTTTTATCGGCGTTCCAAAAACCATTGACAACGATCTTCCTGTAACCGACCACACCCCCGGCTACGGCAGCGCTGCCCGATATGTAGCGTCTACTGTCCGTGAAATCGTTCTGGATGCTTCTGTCTATCAGCAGCCGGCTGTCACCATTATTGAACTCATGGGCCGTCATGCAGGCTGGGTCACTGCTGCCAGCGCCCTGGCAAGAAAGTTTCCCGGCGACAATCCCCTGCTCATCTATCTGCCGGAATCTGATTTTGATATGGAAGCGTTTTTAAATGATATCGAAGGCGCTTTAAAGAAAAGCACCGCTGTGGTTGTCTGTGTTTCTGAAGGCATCCACGATGCTTCCGGCCGTCTGGTATGTGAATACTCTACTGAAGCTCAGGTCGATACCTTTGGCCACAAGATGCTTACAGGCTGCGGAAAGCTGCTCGAAAGCTATGTCAGAGGCCGTTTCGGAGTCAAGGTTCGCTCTGTAGAATTAAATGTAAACCAGCGCTGCAGCAGCCTTATCTCCTCTCTTACGGACATTAACGAAGCCAGCGAGGCCGGACGCTTTGCAGTCCGTGCCGCACTTGATGGCGTGACCGCAAAGATGATCACCTTTGAACGCGAAGAAGGAGCGGATTATTCCATCCGTTTCGGCCTTACAGATGTTTCCAATGTCTGCAATAAGGAAAAGACCTTCCCGCCTCACTGGATCACCGGCAATCACAACGATATCGGCCCGGAATTTACCGCCTATGCTCTTCCGCTCATCCAGGGGCAGCCACAGCATATTCTGGAGGACGGACTTCCAAGATATCTGTACCGCAAAGAGCAGGGGCTTTTGCCATGATCCGTTTTCCCACTTATGAATCCTGTACCCTCTGCCCCAGAATGTGCCGCATTGACCGCAGCCGCAAAACCGGCTACTGCGGATGTACCGATCAGTTAAAGGCTGCCAGGGCAGCACTCCATAAATGGGAAGAACCCTGTCTGAGCGGGCCGGAGTGGGCCAGAGGCGGAAGCGGAACCGTCTTTTTTTCCGGATGCACCCTTAAATGCTGCTTCTGCCAGAATTATCCCATCAGCAGCGAACAATTCGGAAAGGAGCTGACTTCTAATGAGTTGGCTGATATCTTTCTCCGTCTGGAAGATCAGGGGGCCTATAATATCAATCTTGTCACCCCCACTCAGTTTCTCCCCTCAATCCTTCCTGCTCTGGATCAGGTTCGCTCCCGCCTTTCGATCCCGATCGTATATAACTGCGGCGGCTATGAACGTCCTGAGATCGTAGAATATTTAAAGGATTATGTAGATATCTGGCTTCCTGATTTAAAGTACCATGACAGCGCTCTTTCTGCCTGTCTGTCAAACTGCGGGAACTACTTTGAAGCCGCTTCCCGTGCTATCTATCAGATGATCCTTCAGACAGGCGCTCCGGTATTTGAGGAACACGCCCCTGATGATTCTTCCCAGCCTTCCTTCCTGCTTATGAAAAAAGGCGTAATCCTGCGCCATATGGTTCTCCCCGGACACAGGGATGATTCCATCGCCCTGATGGAATGGGTCAGCAGAGAACTTCCAAAAGGCCAGTACCTGTTAAGCCTTTTAAGCCAGTACACCCCCTTCTACCATAGCTGCGACCATCCGGATATCAATCGTCGGATCACCTCCTATGAATACCAGAAGGTAGTGGATGCAGCGCTCTCTCTGGGACTTACTGAGGGATTTATACAGGAAAAAAGCAGCGCAAAAGAAGAATATACGCCGCCCTTTGATCTAAAAGGTCTGTGATCCCCTATATTAAATACAACAAAAGACGGATATCGAATCTTTGACTAACCACGTTCTCGATTACGATATCCGTCTTTTAACTATCTCGTCCATTGGACCAAGCCTCTCTTTCGAAACAATTGTTTCTTTTGTGACTCTATATTTAATTGTATCCACTCTGGTTTTCTTCTGCTCTCTTTTGTATATTCACTTGCTTCGGATCTATTTTCCACCTTGCTTTTTTTTCTTTGATCCGGTATCTCTCTCCGTCCTGATGATACTTTCTCGTCATATCACCAGACCGGGCATTTATTGCCTTTGATACGCTTATGGATCACTTTGAAAATACGATCATCTGCTTGTTCCTATCTTTTATTACAGACATTCTCTTTCGTTTCTTTAATACTGCAATTCTTTTACCAATCGATTGGACTTTCTTTTGTTTCTTAAATCAATTTCCGTTTCATCTGTCTGTACTATGTATGAGCAGTTACTCTCACAGAGTGCTTTTCCTGTTTCATCTATAACTAAATCACTTTAGCTTATAAATGAAACGAACGTTCTCTTTCTGGTGGTCCGTACCTCCTTTGCTTAGATTTTATTACATTGAGTTGACT
>ENA-OROQ01001507-OROQ01001507.1-human-gut-metagenome-genome-assembly--contig:-NODE-1507-length-11430-cov-2.12862_pt1 | contig 11430 bp, 6 predicted proteins | sample MGYA00242136_ERZ509062 | MGnify/ENA primary metagenome ERZ509062 (study PRJEB26280, sample SAMEA2338735) | human gut metagenome | biome: human gut; feature: human-associated habitat; material: faeces...
AAAGACAATAAAAACACGTACCGGAAAATCTGAAATTAGTATTTCTATGCCTCGTTTCGGTCTAAAGACATTTGCTTTGAACTTGAATTGAACATATTCTAATAATAGTAAACTGTAATATTTTTATGTATAAAGCTAGCGCTAATATTTTAATAGCTTGCTCTTTTTTGTGGCTGACTGCTTGTTCTTCAGCAGGAGTAGTAACAGAAGATTTAATTCCGACTGATTATGTAAATCCTTTTATAGGAGCTAGTACCAGTGTAGGAGCTGCCGGTGTTTATCATGGATTAGGTAAGACATTTCCTGGCGCTACTACTCCTTACGGTATGGTACAAGTAAGTCCCAATACTATAACCGGAGGTGATAATAGTTCCGGTTATAGTGATGAACACAAAACCATTGAAGGCTTTGCCTTTACTCAGATGAGTGGAGTGGGCTGGTTTGGGGATTTAGGAAATTTCCTGGTGATGCCTACAACGGGCGAACTGCAAAAAATAGCGGGTAAAGAAGATGGTAGTATAAAAGGGTATCGTTCTTCTTATGATAAAGCTACCGAAACAGCTAAAGCGGGATATTATTCGGTAGAACTGACTGATTATAAGATTAAAGTAGAGAGCAGTGCGACACCTCATTGTGGAATATTGCAATTTACTTTTCCTTCGAATGAACAATCTCGTATTCAGATAGACCTGGCACGTAGAGTGGGAGGGACTTCTACTTCGCAATATGTGAAAGTATTGGATGATTATACCATTCAAGGCTGGATGAAGTGTACACCTGATGGGGGTGGATGGGGAAATGGTGAGGGAAATTCCGATTACACAGTTTATTATTATGCACAATTTAGTAAACCACTGAGTAATTATGGCTTTTGGAGTGCGGATATTCCTGATGAATGGGTTCGGAAGCGTGATGAAGTGGTAAGTATTCCCTATCTGACACGTATATCACAAGCTCCGGTCATTAAAGATAAGAAAGAACTGGAAGGAAAGCACCTTGGCTTCTTCACAGAGTTTCCCACAAAAGAGGGAGAACAGGTTGAGATGAAAGTAGGCATTTCCTTTGTCGATATGGAAGGAGCAGCTAATAACTTTAAACAGGAGATTGCTTCTAAAAACTTTGCTCAAGTAAAACAGGAAGCGAGTGATTTGTGGAATAAAGAACTTAGCCGTATACGGATATCCGGTGGAACTGATGACGAAAAAACTGTTTTTTATACATCATTATATCATACGATGATTGACCCTCGAATCTATACAGATGTTGATGGGCGATATATTGGCGGAGATAAAAAGGTACATGAACAGGACGGTACATTTACCAAGCGTACTATATTTAGTGGTTGGGATGTTTTCCGTAGCCAGTTCCCTTTACAGGCGATGATTAATCCGCGTTTGGTGAGTGATGCGTTGAATTCGCTGATAACGATGGCAGATCAGAGCAGACGGGAATATTATGAACGTTGGGAACTTCTGAATTCTTATTCTGGCTGTATGATAGGTAATCCTGCACTGTCGGTGCTGGCAGATGCTTATATGAAAGGAATTCGCACGTATGATGTAGAAAAAGCATATCAATATGCAGTCAACACGTCAGCTAAGTTTGGGAATGATTCGTTGGGATATACTCCTGAACCGTTGAGTATTTCATATACTCTGGAATATGCCTATGCAGACTGGTGCGTGGCTCAATTGGCAAAGGCGTTGGGGAAAGAAGAAGATGCAAAGCGCTTTTATGAAAAAGGGCAAGCCTATCGTAACATGTTCGATGCGGAAAAAGGCTGGTTCCGTCCCCGGAATGCAGATGGATCATGGAAAGCATGGCCGGAGAATGCACTGACCGAAGAATGGTATGGTTGCATTGAGTCAAATGCTTATCAGCAAGGCTGGTTTGTGCCGCACGATGTTCCGGGAATGGTTGAACTGATGGGAGGCAAGGAAGAGGTTATAGCTAATTTGACTAATTTATTTGACCACACTCCCTCTGATATGTTATGGAATGATTATTATAATCATGCTAATGAACCGGTACATTTTGTTCCTTTCCTTTTTAATCAGTTGGATGTACCTTGGTATACGCAGAAGTGGACACGATATATTTGTAAAAATGCTTATGCGAACAAAGTAGAAGGGATTGTGGGCAATGAAGATGTAGGACAGATGTCGGCCTGGTATATATTGGCTGCTTCCGGCATTCATCCTTCCTGTCCCGGTAACACCCGCATGGAAATAACCAGTCCTGTTTTTGACAAGGTAGAATTTAATCTGGACTCAAAATATCATCAAGGGAAAGTATTTACAATTATTGCTCACAACAACAACACAAATAATCTATATATACAAAAAGCTTTGCTGAATGGCAAGGAGTACAATAAATGTTACCTTGACTTTGCTGAAATCGCAGCAGGAGGAACATTGGAATTATTTATGGGCGATAAGCCCAATACAGAATGGGGTGTTTTATCTAACATTTAAATAACTGAATATTATGATGAATAAGTTTAGACTTCTTTTACTAGCATCAAGTTTGTTTGTACTGAATGGAATAGGGCATGCTCAGACTTCTACCATGTCACTGAACAGTTCCAATCCTAAGATAGTATGGGAAGTCAAACCGCAGGCAGATTTGAATAATATAGGGGGAGAACAAATCTCTACCCCCGGTTTTAAAATGCCGGACTATGTAAAAGGCGTAGTTCCCGGAGCTGTTTTTACAGCATATGTTGAAGCCGGAATCGTTCCCGATCCTAATTACGCTGATAATATATATAAAGTAGATGAGACGTTTTATAACCGTCCTTTCTGGTATCGTACGGAGTTTGAACTTCCGGCATCTTATTCAGCAGGTAAGCGTGTCTGGCTTCATTTTGATAATACCAATCGTTTCGCCGATTTCTACTTTAACGGAGAAAAAATATCGGGGACAAAGACATCGACTAAAGATGTGAGCGGACATATGTTGCGTTCTAAATTTGATGTGACACACTTGATTAAGAAATCAGGAAAGAATGCGGTTGCGGTTCTGATTACTGATCCTGATCTGAAAAGACTCGTAAAGGAAAAGATCCGTATGGTGTTGCTTGTAGTCCCAGCTATCTGGCAGGTGCCGGTTGGGATTGGATGCCGTATGTGCCGGGACGTCTTGCCGGAATTACAGGAAATGCTTATCTGGCTATTACAGGTGATGCTGTGATGGAAGATCCGTGGATTCGCTCGGAATTGCCGACTTTGCAACAAGCAGAACTATTTTTCTCTACAGGAATCAAGAACGTTTCTTCTGCTCCGAAAGAAGTGGAAGTTTCCGGTGTTATTCAGCCGGGAAATATTACTTTCTCCAAGAACATTCGGGTGGAAGGAAAAGAAACAGTACAGTTGTCGGTGGATAAGAGCGATTTTGCTGCATTAGTCATTCGTAACCCGAAACTTTGGTGGCCTAACGGCTATGGAGAACCGAATCTTTATACCTGTAAACTGACTTGTTCGGTAGATGGAAAAATATCGGATGAAAAGGATATTACTTTTGGTATCAAGAAGTATGAGTATAAGATGATCAACAACGTAGTGAATTACCCGGTCCTTACATTCTTTATCAATGGACAGAAGATTTATCTGAAAGGTGGAAACTGGGGTATGAGCGAGTATTTGCTTCGTTGTCATGGCAAAGAGTACGAAACGAAAATCAAGTTGCATAAAGATATGAACTACAACATGATCCGTTTGTGGACAGGTTGTGTGACTGATGATGAATTCTATGATTATTGCGATAAGTATGGAATCATGGTGTGGAATGATTTTTGGCTGTATGTCGCTTATAATGATGTAGCTGAGCCGGAAGCATTCAAAGCAAATGCTCTTGATAAAGTGAGACGTTTAAGGAATCATCCTTCTATAGCTATCTGGTGTGGTGCTAATGAAACACATCCGGCACCCGATTTGGATAATTATTTGCGTGAAATGATAGCTCAGGAAGATAAAAACGATCGAATGTATAAGTCTTGTTCCAATCAAGATGGTTTATCCGGAAGCGGATGGTGGGGAAATCAGCCCCCTAAGCACCATTTTGAGACTTCGGGCAGTAATCTGGCATTCAATAAACCTGCTTATCCGTATGGTATAGATCATGGTTATGGTATGCGTACCGAAATAGGAACGGCTACTTTCCCGACATTTGAAAGTGTGAAATTGTTTATTCCTCAGGAGTCATGGTGGCCTCTGCCTACTGATGAACAATTGAAAGATGATGATGATAACGTTTGGAATAAGCACTTCTTCGGCAAAGAAGCGTCCAATGCCAATCCTATCAATTATAAGAAATCAGTGAATACGCAATTCGGAGAATCTTCGAGTCTGGAAGAGTTCTGTGAGAAAGCTCAGTTGCTGAATATTGAAGTAATGAAAGGGATGTATGAAGCATGGAATGATAAGATGTGGAATGATGCGGCAGGGCTTTTGATCTGGATGAGTCACCCGGCATATCCATCATTCGTGTGGCAGACGTACGATTATTATTATGATCCTACCGGAGCTTATTGGGGAGCAAAGAAGGCTTGCGAACATCTTCATCTTCAGTGGAACTCATCTAATAACAGTATAAAAGCTGTAAATACTACTACCAAAGACTTGAAAGGCGCTTATGCCAAAGCGACCATCTACAACCTGAACGGAAAAGAGGTTGCGGCATATGGACGTACAAAACAGATGGATGTACCGGCAAGTAACATTGCAGAAGCGTTCACGTTAAACTTCAATCCGTACAATTTGGCTTTTGGCAAGAATGTGATAGCTTCTTCATCATCACCATCCAGATCGGCTTCTTTAGTAGCTGACGGAGGGGCAGGCAGTCGTTGGGAAAGTGATGCGAGTGACTCTCAATGGATTTATGTTGACTTGGGTAAGAAAGAAAAAATAGAGCATGTTGTGTTGAAATGGGAAACGGCACGTGCCAAAGAGTACGAGATCCAAGTGTCGAATGATGCGAAGAAATGGAAAACAGTCTATACAAACAAAGATGGACAAGGCAGTACAGATGAGATAAAACTTTCTCCGGTTACTGCACGCTATGTGAAAATGGCAGGAGTTAGCCGTGCCACAGACTTTGGATATTCACTGTATGAATTTGAAATATATGGTAAGAAACAAAAGAATGTTGAGGAACTGACTCCGCTCCATTTCATCCGGTTAGAACTGACTGACGCAAATGGTAATTTGATTTCAGATAATTTCTATTGGAGAAACGGCGTGACAGATCTTGACTATACAGCTTTGAATACATTGCCGGAAGCAGAACTGTCGTGCAAATTAGTTGATAAGTCAATGTTATCCGAAGGGAAGATGAAATTGTCGGTAAAGAATCATTCGAAAACTGTTGCTTGTGCTAACCGGATAAGATTGGTGAATACGGCTACACAAGAAAGAATCCTTCCTGTTATCATGTCTGATAATTATATAACTTTGATGCCGGGTGAAGAGCGGACTATTTCTGTTGAGGCGGAACCGGAAATGTTGAAAGGAGGAGTCAGTGTTTTGCTAAAACAATATGGTAAGGCTGAACAAAAGAAGTTGGATATATGATATACGTAGAAAACTAAGGGGCACCTTTTTAATTTGAACACCAGAAGACATTACCTGTCCTGTCTTCTGGTGTTTTTAATTTCCCTCTATATTGTGCCTGATATATTCAGGAAGAGTAGAAAGTGAACTTTCTTTTTTGAATAACCTGCTTGATTTAATAGACAATGATCAGTTTATTAATCTATTATGTGTACTTGCTTAATATCTTTTGGAACTAACAACAGTTCGTTTCACATACGTGGTCCTATCGCTTCACATACGTGATCCCATTAGCTCACGTACGTAGACCGAACGCTCCACGTACGTGAAACTAAGAAATGTTACTGACAAAGTTTATTAGTCTTGCCTTCTTCATATATTAATGTTACCGACATTTGTTTTATTTGTACCATGATAAATAGTCCTATGTATGAACAGAATGAAGAAAATAAGGCTTTAGAGTTGAATAAATAAGTGAGCATACTTGATTTGTAGTGGGATAGGGGTGACAATAGAAACTTATAAAATTCTATTATCACCCTTATTATCACCAGTTATTATCACCATTACTTGTTTGATTGATAGCTGTTTATCTTTAAAAAGTGACAAGTGACAATAAAAAACTGTTTTTTTCTTAGTGGGAGTTACTTGAAAAATAAAACATTTATTTTAGTGGTTAAGTAAACTTGAATCGTCTTTTTTAATAAGATTCTTTTTTATTCAAAGTTGGAAAAGAGAATGTTTTGAAAGATAAATAATTAAATTTGTAATAAAGTGTATAATCAAATGAATAGTAAAATAAACGTAAAGGTCTTTTTCCTGCTATTTCTAATCTGTGTTTGTTCTAATAGCCTGTACGCACAATCAATTCCACCCTTTAAAAAAGGAGAACGGGTAGTCTTTGTTGGAAATAGTATAACTCATGGTGGACATTATCATTCATTTGTGTGGTTATATTATATGACTCGTTTTCCAAACAAACCGATTACAATAATGAATGCCGGAATTGGCGGTGAGAGTGCGTGGGATATTAAAGATCGGTTGGACTACGATGTTTTTGACAGAAAACCGACTTATGTAACTCTGACTTTTGGTATGAATGACATAGGGTATGATATTTTCTGGAAGGAGAATGCTAAGGAGTTGTCGGAGCAACGGATTGAAAAATCTTTGGAAAGCTTTCGGGAAATAGAGAAGCGCTTGCTGGCAGAGAATAAAATGACCAAAGTGCTGATAGGTGGATCACCTTATGATGAAACTACGAAATTGAACAGTTTACTTTTTCTTCATAAAAATGATGCTATTTTAAAGATAATTGATGCCCAGCGTAAGGCGGCGAAGAAAAATGGATGGGGATTTGTGGATTTTAATCAGCCGATGGTGCAAATAAGTCTGGAAGAGCAAAAGAAAGATTCGACATTCACTTTTTGTAGAGTAGATAGAATCCATCCTGATAATGATGGACAGATGGTGATGGCTTATTTATTTTTAAAGGCGCAGGGACTGGCTGGAGTCGAAGTTTCGGATATTTCAATTGATGCAAATAACAAGAATCTATTAAGTCATAGGAATTGTAAGGTCTCCAAACTAAAGAAAGAAGCTGGTGGTTTAAGTTTTGATTATTTGGCAAATTCACTTCCTTATCCTTTGGATTCTATTCCAAGACATGGTTGGGGAAATAAAAGGTCACAACGTGATGCTATGGATTTGATACCGTTTATGAAGGAATTTAATCAAGAACGTTTGCAGGTGACTAATTTAGAAAAAGGACATTATCGGCTGACAATAGATGGATTGTTTATCGATAATGTTTCATCTGGACAGTTGGAAGATGGTATCAATTTGGCCGATTATCCCAATACACCCCAATACCAGCAAGCCATGAAAATCATGTATCTGAATGAAGAACGTTTTGAAGTAGAAAAACGTTTCAGAGAATATTTGTGGACAGAATATTCGTTCTTGAAAAAGGAAGGTCTGCTGTTTGCTGATAATGAGAAGGCTATAAATAAACTTAGGGAGTATTTACCTAAAGATGGTTTTCTGAGGATGAGTTATGAGTGGTATACCAAAGCGATGTATCCTGAGATACGCGAAGTATGGAGTAGATATATGAAGATCATCGTCGATACAATTTATAAAATGAATAAGCCGACAACTCATAAAGTCAAGTTGACAAAGATAGGTTGAGTAATGCATTATCCATTGTAAGAGTGTTGGGGGGATGATCCATAGCTGTAATATTCGCAGAAACTTATTTATGAGGAATAAAAAACTGTTACTAGGTATAGGAATAATGTGTTGTCTTTGGTGTTTGCCAAAGATTGTACATGGGAAAGAAAACAAGGTCTCTTTTTCTTTAGTGGAGTTAAAATGTGAGAATATGGTTGATCCTTTAGGGATTGACAACGTTACTCCCCATTTGAGTTGGAAGTTGAAAGGAGATGGGGTGGTGGATGGACAAGCATTTTACGAAATTCAGGTAGCGTCAGATAGTCTTCTATTAATTGGGGGGAAGGCTGACTTATGGAAATCGGGGAAGTTGAAGTCTGATGTTTCTGTGATGGTGCCTTATCAAGGCTTACCTTTGGCTTCGCGTTCTTTATGCTACTGGAGGGTACGTGCCTGGGATCGGAAAAGGCATGTTTCCCAATGGAGTCCGGTGGCGCGTTTTTCTGTTGGTCTTTTGAATAAGGAACAGATACACGGTGTCTATATCGGTTCATCACCGGAAGGAGGTAAGGTTTGTGCTCCTTTACTTCGTAAAAAAGTGCAAATAGGTGAACTGGCAACGACTTTTCTGTATGTGAATTCGCTGGGATATCATGAAGTATATGTCAATGGAAAGAAGGTTACGGAGAATGTTCTTACCCCTGCAGTCTCTCAACTGAATAAACGTTCGTTAATGGTCACTTATGACGTATCTTCTTATTTGAAAGAAGGAGAGAATGACCTGCTGATATGGCTTGGACAAGGGTGGTATAAGAAAACTACTTTTGGTGCTGCTTATGACGGTCCGTTGGTAAAAGCGGAACTGAATATGCTGAGAAATGGAAAATGGGAAGTATTGACTGCAACTGACACTTCTTGGAGGGGACGAGAAAGTGGCTATTCGGATACAGGTAATTGGTGTGCTTTACAATTTGGTGGTGAAAGGGTGGATGGGAGAATAGTGCCGACAGATTTTTCAACTTATTCTCTAGATAAAATGAAATGGTATCCTGTGGTGGAAGTAAATGTACCAAGACACATTGTTTCACCTCAAATGTGTGAAGCTAACAAGATACATCAAACGTTGCAACCTGTTTCTATCAGGAAACTTAGTGAAGATACCTGGTTGGTAGATATGGGAAGAATACAGACCGGATGGTTTGAAATGAAGATGCCGATGTTATCTGCGGGACATGAGGTCACGATGGAATATAGCGATAACCTGACTAAAGAAGGAGAATTTGACAAACAAGGTGAAAGTGATGTCTATATTGCAGGTGGACGGAGGGGAGAATATTTTAGGAATAAATTCAATCATCATGCTTATCGTTATGTCCGTATCTCCAACCTTCCGGCAAGACCGAAAACTGAATGGATAAAATCTCTCCAGATTTATGGCGATTATCGGCAGACTGCGACTTTCGAATGTTCGGATGCTGACTTGAACGCCATTCATAATATGATTCAATATACTATGAGGTGTCTGACATTTAGCGGATATATGGTCGACTGTCCGCATTTGGAGCGGGCAGGCTATGGTGGCGATGGAAATTCGTCTACAATGAGTTTGCAAACAATGTATGACGTAGCACCGACTTTCACAAACTGGATACAAACATGGGGAGATTCAATGCGCGAAGGGGGAAGTCTGGCCCATGTAGGTCCTAATCCCGGTGCAGGTGGCGGTGGTCCGTATTGGTGTGGATTTATTGTACAGGCGCCATGGCGAACGTATGTGAATTACAATGATCCGAGATTAATAAAGAACTATTATCCGAAAATGAAAGAATGGTTCTCATATGTGGATAAATATACGGTGGATGGATTGCTGAAACGCTGGCCTGATACTCAATATCGGGATTGGTTTCTTGGTGACTGGCTTGCACCGATAGGAGTAGATGCAGGAGCACAATCTTCTGTTGATCTGGTAAATAATTGTTTTATCAGTGAATGTTTGGGGACAATGGAAAAAATAGCTCTGATGCTTGGGGAAAAAGAGGAGGCAGAGAAGTTTGCTATGCGCAGGAAGAATCTAAATGAGTTGATTCATCAAAAGTTTTATCATCCGGGTAAAGGTATCTATTCTACAGGTTCACAGTTGGATATGTGTTATCCAATGCTTGTAGGAACTGTACCGGATTCTTTGTATGATGATGTGAAAAGAAAGATGATGACTGATACTGAAAAGCAGCACAAAGGTCATATTGCTGTAGGGTTGGTAGGTGTCCCAATTTTGACAGAGTGGGCTATTCGTAACAGGGAAGTTGACTTTTTATATCAAATGTTGAAGAAACGTGATTATCCAGGTTATCTGTATATGATAGATAATGGTGCTACAGCGACTTGGGAGTATTGGAGTGGTGAACGGAGTAGGGTGCATAACTGCTATAATGGAATCGGAACCTGGTTTTATCAAGCAATAGGGGGACTTAGAATAGATGAATCGATACCAGGTTATCAACATGTATTTATTGATCCTCAAATACCGAAAGGTTTGACTTGGGCTAAGATGGCAAAAGATACTCCATATGGTGTGATTGCTGTTGACTGGGAATTGACAGATAATATTATGGATCTTCAAGTGGATATTCCAGTTGGGGTTACTGCTACACTCTGTATTCCCGATGAGGCGGTGTCCTGTATGATGGATGGGAAGAATATTCGCATAGAAAAGAAAATGATTCAATTAAAAGCAGGTAATTTTAAATATTATATTTACATGAAATAATAGATACGTATGAAAAAACATTTATTATCAGCGCTTTTAGCGATGTGTCTGGTTACTACGGCTTTTGCCCAGCAAGGGAAAGTGTATGAGACACGTACCGTAAAAAGTAAGATTCTGGGAATGGAACGTAGTTATTCCATTTATTTGCCAGCAGGCTATGACGAAGGAGATGGTAGTTATCCGGTATTGTATTTGCTTCATGGATTAGGAGATAATCATACGGGATGGGTGCAATTTGGGCAGGTTCAGTATATTGCAGATAAAGCGATTGCTGAGGGGAAATCAGCTCCGATGATTATTGTTATGCCAGATGCTGACACGGTTCATAAAGGTTATTTTAACTTGTTGGATGGAACATATAATTATGAGGACTTCTTTTTTCAAGAATTGATTCCGCATATCGAGAAAACGTATAGAGTGCGTGCTGAAAGTCGTTATCGTGCTATCTCCGGTTTGTCTATGGGAGGTGGCGGAGCGTTGTTTTATGCCCTTCATTATCCGGAGATGTTTGTTGCTGCTCCGTTAAGTGCTGTTGGAGGGGCATGGACATTCGATCAGATGAAGAATCAATCAGATTTATCGAAGGTGTCAGAAGAAAAAAAAGCGGAAGTTCTCGGGCAAATGGATATACAAACTATCTTGGAGAAATCTCCGAAAGAAAAGCTAGACCGTATCAAATGGATTCGTTGGTATATCAGTTGTGGTGATGATGATTTCTTATCGGTAACGAACTGTCTTTTACATAACACGTTGTTACAGCATCAGGTTGGTCATGAATTTCGTATGAAAGACGGCAGTCATTCGTGGACTTATTGGCGGATGGAATTACCAGAGGTTATGCGATTTGTTTCTAGAATATTTACTCAATATTGAGCGTAAGTAAAGTGATTCTTAACAAAATAGGCTTTGAAGATCAAGTCCTTTTATCGTATGAATTAAAAT
>ENA-OROQ01001516-OROQ01001516.1-human-gut-metagenome-genome-assembly--contig:-NODE-1516-length-11357-cov-8.14334_pt1 | contig 11357 bp, 8 predicted proteins | sample MGYA00242136_ERZ509062 | MGnify/ENA primary metagenome ERZ509062 (study PRJEB26280, sample SAMEA2338735) | human gut metagenome | biome: human gut; feature: human-associated habitat; material: faeces...
GTAAACATTTGTTCTGTTGTTTTGTAAAAAAATTTGCGCGTCTAACTCATCACTGGAAGTAACGAGAATGCGACGCGCAGTTATTCAAAATCATTTTTCCGGAATTATTGCAGAAACTGAAGAAGGGTATATTTTTACTTATGACCAGGATTATCTGGACAGAGAAGATGCAGTGGCAGTAAGCCTGACACTTCCATTACGTCAGGAGCCTTATGAAACAACTATATTGTTTCCTTTTTTTGACGGACTGATTCCAGAAGGATGGCTTCTGGGGGTGGTCAGCCGAAACTGGAAAATCAACCAGAAAGACCGGTTTGGATTACTGTTATCTGCCTGCAGAGACTGCATTGGCGATGTTTGTATCAGGAGAGAAAAGGTATGAAATGCTTGTGTTGTGGAAAGCCAATAACAAATAGTGCAACGAATGTGGAAAAAGAATGGTGCTGGCATAAAAAGTGTGTAAAGAGATTTTTTCAGACAGATGAATTACCAATCTTGGATATTACGAAAGAGCAACTGGAAATCCTGGCAACTGAAACAGTAAATGAGGGACTTACTGTGCCGGGAGTTCAGAAAAAGCTTTCCCTGCATTTATCAACAGATCTTAATGCAAGACTTACAATTGTGGACTATCCGACAGGATATATCCTGAAGCCGCAGACGGAAGAATTTGATAATATGCCGGAATTTGAGGATCTGGCAATGCGTCTCGCAGAAATTATGGGAATCCAGACGGTTCCCCATGCTCTTATAAAAATGAATGATGAATACGCGTATATTACTAAAAGGATAGACCGGGAAATATCAGAAAAAGAGACCAAACTATATGCCATGGAAGATTTCTGCCAGCTGTCTTACAGGCTGACACAGGATAAATATAAAGGTTCTTATGAACAATGCGGAAGAATCATAAAAAAATGTTCTGCAACACCGGGATTAGACCTGTCAGAGCTGTTTCTGCGTGTTGTTGGATCTTTCGTTATGGGAAATTCAGATATGCATTTGAAAAACTTTTCGCTAAAGGAAACGGAGCCTGGTAGCAGAAATTTCCAATTATCAAAAGCATACGATATGCTTCCTGTTAATGTGATCATGCCAGAAGATAAAGAACAGCTGGCACTCACAATAAATGGCAAAAAACGTAATATTCATAAGAAAGAATTTCGGATACTGGCAGAATCCTGTGGGATTCCATTAAATTCTGCGGAACGTATGATGAAAAAAGTATGCTCATTAAAGGCAAAACTTTTTACACAGATAGAAGAATCTTGCCTGTCAGCAGAGCAAAAAGAGCAAATGGAGGAACTTATTTCAAAAAGGCTTGATATTTTGAGTTAGATAAACAGCTTATTGACCATGCTTTAAGATCAGAACAGGAAGGAGGACCGATGAATATGTGTAATGCGTTGGAAGAATTAAGACGCGAAGGGGTGCTTGAGGGTCAGCGTGAGGGACGGCTTGAGGGACGACTTGAGGGAATCCGTGCAACGATAGGAATCTGCAAAAAATTCAGCATTAGTGAGGAGGATATAATCAGAAATATTATGGAAGAATTTTCCTTATCACAGGAAGAAGCCTCTGGTTATGTAAAAAATATTAGTAGATTCTAAAAAGAATGGCTCCAGTTAACTACGCCTTAGTCAAAAAAGACTTCGGCCTCAGTGATCGGAGCCTTCTTTTGTGCTCCTGGCGGCGCACGAAGGAAATAAGCCCGCCAAAAGGCGAGCTTACTTAAAGTGCTTATTTATAGGCTGTCGCTGAACTACGTTTTCAGGACAGCCCCTTATATGATGATCATCAGCCGCTTGATCGAGCAGGATCATTATTTTGACAATACTTCAACTTTACAGAAATGTTCCTTGGTTTCTTTATCATAGCTGATTCCGACACCCAGGACTTCGCCCGTATATTTGCGGGTTTCTCCTGATTTTCCCTGAAAACGCAGCAGATAATCTTTTTCTCTGATCTGTAGCAGGGCATCTTCGGGAGAGTGGTCTACTTTTAATTCGAGGATAATACAGGTGTCCGTAAGATTCCATGGGTAAAAAATAAAATCAACAAATCCTTTTCCTGCTTTATCTTCACGTTCAATACGATACTTATTTCTTGCAGAAAGATATACCAGATTGACAATAGCAGAGAGTTCTACTTCATTATTATATGAGAGAATCGGGGATTCTGTATTATGTGCATACTGCAGGATCTCGGACATTTTCTGCGTGTCACGGGATAAAGTAGCCTTGAGCATCTGGTCTGAAATCTTAGCCAGCTGGTATACATATCCAAGACTTTCCTCATTCTGCAGAAGTTCTTCATATTTGAACATCAATTCTCTGTTAGGAATAAAAACTTTTCCGCCAGAATAAGTAAGCAGCCCATATACAACCATAGCTGAATAGATCTGATCCCGGCTTTTTAATTCCATTGCCGATGCAGCAAATTCATCTATTTTGGCATCAACGCCTTCTCCGGTAATCATCAATGCCAGGTCATTTTTTATATGGTCAATGTCATTGCGGATATAGTAAAAAATCTCATCATAAGGTCCGGAACTGGTCCAGTAATTGGATAACTGGTTAAAACGCAGTGCCATCACTACGGATCTTGGATTATACAGGCGTTTTCCTGAAGCAGTGAAATATCCATCATACCAGTTCTGCAGACCGTTGCGTGGTACCTGAAGTTTTTTGCATAAATGTGTGTACTTTTCATATAGAACATCTACCTCTTCGTCTGTAAAGCCAAAATATTCGCTGAAAGCTTCCATTGAAGTCATTTTAAATTCCATAAACATGTTCAGTTCAGAGCCACTGGAATATTTGGAAATCGGCAGGATACCGGTAATATATGCCAGTGCTGTATAGTCCTGATCTTTCAGCAGAGTTTTGAGAAAAAGTATATACTCTGCTTTTTCCTTTTCAGTAATAAATGGAAGATGAAATACGGCATCCCATTCATCCATGATGAAAACAAACTGTCGGTCTGTCTGCTCTGAAATTTGGGAAAGTATGTCCCAGAGCGCATATATGGAGTCTGTCTGATATTCCGGATATGCTTCCGCCAGATCGTTCTTCAAACCTGTAATGATACGGTCAATATATTGTCTGTAAGATGTGCAGTTTTCCGGAAGTCTGCTGAAATCGATATAAATGATATCATACTGATTTAAATACTGATGGTATTCAGGTGAATCTGCAATTTTTAAATGATCAAATATCTGCGAAGCATCCCAGACCCTTCCAAAGAAGGCTCCCAGCATATTTGCCATGATCGTTTTTCCGAATCTGCGCGGTCTTGTAATGCAGATATACTGTGTTTCTTCTTCCATGCATCCAAATATGTCATTCAGAATAAGGGATTTATCTACAAAATATGTTGTTTCTGAAATCTTCTTATATCTTTTGTACGGAAGAGGAGTATTTAAAAACATTGCCATATCAGTTACCGCCTTTCAGATTTTTTGCTTTAGAGATATTATAGCATTCTTATGAAAGACTTGCCAGATGGAAGAGGCGGAAAGATTATTACAATAAGATGGACAATGACATCCCGGAAAATCAGCAAGATAGAAAAATTGCAGTGTCTGCTATCAAACATCTTGATCAATCAAAAAAGAGAAAAAATATTTTGATTGCAGTTGTTTCTCTTTTTAAAGAAAATTGGCTTTATGAAAAATTTAGCCTTTTTTATTTGGAAATTAGATACATAATATTTAAATATAGGTGGGATTAATATGTGTGATGTAAAAAAATATGAAAAAATATATGAAGAAATAAAGTGTCTGGAACCTGAAGATACATTGCAACTTACATTAGAAGCTGATTCAGAAGAGCAGAGGGAATTTTATCAGATGGTAGGTGATTTTTTACTTCAAAAAAGGCAAAAACAAGTAATTGCGAGGAATTTATTTTAAAAGAAAAAATATATCGTTCTGGGTGGAGTTAATGGAGCTGGTAAATCTAATTAGTGACAAACTGAGAAATCAGCAACACTTATACTTGCCAGATTAAGTTTTAGACAAAGAATATCTTTGTTTTAATAAAACATTTTTTCGCTGTTTTCGATGGTCAGACCCCTCCAGGGCAAAATGCCAATGACACAAAACTTAGCAGATCTGTGACATGGGAGCAAATCTGATTAGTGACAAACTGAGAAATCAGCAACAGTAAATATCCTTGTTTTGAATTACAATAATTATTGTATAAAGTTTTCATCGCAAGTTAATTTTACCACAAAAATAGAACCATTCGCATGAACGAATGGTTCTATTTCTTTTAGGGACTTATTTCACAGACCCTTTCTTTTTAGGAATCTGTGAGTATGTAAATAAATTGTTTATTAACAATACCTGAAAGTTATCGATATGTGTGACTCTTAATAAATTATTTCTTTACATAGATTTCGATTTTTTTAGTTTTGACAGAGCAGGAACCTGTTGTTACCATTTTGTATCCTGCTGGTACCGGAACTTCACTGGCTTTAATAGATGTAGCTTTTTTATCGACAACGATTTCTCCAGTAGCAACAATTTTGTTTGTTTTTGCTAATCTATAAATAACTTTAATTGTTTTTCCTAATTTTTTAACCTCAACAGTTACTGTATTATTTTTGGAAATTTTTAATTTGGAACCAGTTGTTACAATCTGATATCTGTCTGGTGCTGTGATTCTGCTCATATTAACATATTTGGCAGTAGCTACTACAGAAAGTTTCTTACTGCTGACAACTTTACCAGATTCTTTAAAAATAACAGTTACAGATTTTTTATTCTGGTCTACAGTAATATAAACTTTGTTATTTTGGGAAATTTTAATGTCACCAACGATGCCAATTGTATATCCATCTGGTGCTGTTAATTTGCCAGTGTTAATATAAGTAGCATCTTTATCAACAGTCATAGGAGCTGTCTTGATGACATTTCCTTTTCTATCCTGATATACAACAGTAATTCCTTTTGTTGTAACTGCTTTACGAACAGCAGCGTATACATAACCATCATTGATTGCAAGATCACCAGCTAATACCAATTCATAGCCTTCTGGTGCTGTAAGTTTGCTGGTATTTACAGATGTAGCATCTTTATCAACAGTGAAATCTACTTCTGCAATCTGTTTTTTTTCTTCTTCAGAATAGTAGTTGATTTTTACAGTTTTTGTAGTAGCTACTTTGCGAACAGCAGCGTATACATAACCATCATTGATTGCAAGATCACCAGCTAATACCAATTCATAGCCTTCTGGTGCTGTAAGTTTGCTGGTATTTACAGATGTAGCATCTTTATCAACAGTGAAATCTACTTCTGCAATCTGTTTTTTTTCTTCTTCAGAATAGTAGTTGATTTTTACAGTTTTTGTAGCTGCTCCATTAGCACTATCGACATCAGCAGAATCAAAAGCTTCTGGTGAGGCATCAGTTCCATCAGAGAATACGCTGACGTCAGAAGCTGCTACAGGTACAACGCTGGTCCCTGCTACGCAGGCAGCGAGCATTAAAGCCATGATTTTTTTTCTACGCTCTTTTAATCCCATATTCTTTTTCTCCTTTATTATCTGAAAAACATATTTCTTTTGCATTGCAAGAATGGGGCATAATCATGAATTATGCCCCGTCTTGCCTGTTGGAATCTTATATAAAATTACCCAAATGGATTATTTTACAGTGATCTTTTTAAGATTGGACCATGGGCTGAATACTTTCCTGCCGTTTTCGGAAGTTCTGTTGAATGCATGCATTCCTACTGTCCAGCTTCCTTTTGGTACATTCTTAAATGTAGCTGTTACTGTACCTTCTTTGAGGTTCAGGATCTTGTGATCGCCATAGTGGTATGGACGAGTCTCTCCGTTTTCTTTCTTGGAGGATGTTCCAAGTACTACGTCGTATCCTGTTGCATTAGCAGCTGCTTTATATGTTACTTTTACAGTTGTTCCGCTTACTTTTACGCTTGTGATGATCGGAGCATCCGGTGTGATTGCAGATACAACGAATGGATATGCATTTGACCAGTCGCTGAATACTTTCTTACCGTTTTCGTCACGTTTCCAAGCGTGGCAGTATGCGTAGTATGTTCCCTGCTGTACATACTTAAAGTTAGTGGATGTGCTGACCTGATTCTTGCTAATGGAATCATAGTCTTTATTTGTGATGCAATCGCGATCTGTAGAGATTACGTAGTCATAACCTGCAGCGCCATCAGTATCACCAGAAAGAACAACTGTTGCTTTGTTTCCAGTAACATTTACTTTAGTGATCATCGGAGCATCCGGTTTTTCATCTTCTGCTTTTCCGTCTGCAACTACTGTCTTGGATCCTGTGTAGTTTTTGGATGTGCTGTTTGCTTTTACTGTATATGTTCCGTCAGTGTTCTTTTCAGAAGTATATTCTGTAGCCGGAACTGGGAGATATCCATTTAATACAGTTGTAACGCCATCTTTTACAGTTACAGTACAATCGTTGATGTTCTTCTTATCAACGCCCCATGTTAAGTTTGCTCTGGAATAAGCTGTACTGTCAACATCGTCTGTATCGAATGTTGCAACACCAGACTCTGTGTATCCGTTGATACCTTTGATTTCTACGCCGTAGATGTCTCCAACTGTTACATCGATAGGAGTTACAGTATTGCCATCTTTGTCGATTAATCTAAGTGTATAATCTTTGCCTTCAACTAATGTGCTTCCGCCAATCTGAATCAGTACTTCAGGTTTAACCGGAAGACCAGCTGCGTATGTAGCATTTTTAACACTTACATTCTTAGCAACAAATTCAACAGATTTGATTGTAAACGGGATATAAGCAACAACACCATTGATAATTGTTCCGTCAGAAGTAACAATTGTCTTGGTTCCTGCAAATCCTGTTCCTTCTTTAGCTACTGCATAGATATAACCAATGTTTTCTTTTCCTGCAGTTACTTTCTTACCTGTGATATTATCAGCGTATTTAATCTCGAAATCACTTTCTTTTGCAGTTGTCTTTACGCCATCATCAGTAACTTTTCTGATATTGCTTAATAATGCTTTTGCAAAAGTATGCTCATTTCCATCAAATGTGAATGCAGTCTGGCTGTTATGAACTACGCCGTTTACATTTCCATCAGCATCTTTATCTACATCTGCTGTATAAGCGTCTGTTACGTCAAATCCTTTGCTGTCATAAACGTTAAGAGTAGCTTCTACTTTTTCTTTTACGATATTGAAGCTTGCTGTGATGTTAGAACCTGTGAAGTTCTTGTTTCCATCTAATGGTTTCAGAACAACTGTTCCGACTCCGGCTTCAACGTTTTCGCCATAAGAAACGATTTCAAACTGGTTGGATACATCGTTTCCGTTTAATGTTGCTGTAAATTTACGAGGTCTTACCTGTTTTCCAGTGTAATCCTGATCAGCGATGGATACTTTTACATCTGCTGTGTTTGCAGCTGTGATTGTAAATGTTCCAGTTGCTTTTCCTGAATAGAAGTAGTTGTATCCCTGTACAGTGATTGTTCCAGTACCAACATTTACAGCATTGCTGATGCTTACTTCCTCATATTCAGCATCTTTATCGTTAACTTCACCCTTCTTGTAAAGAGCAATAGCACCGTCAAGCACTGCATAAGTAGGCTGGATCTTTCCACCTGTGTAAGTATAAGTAGAAGGTGTTGCAACAACCATAGCGTCTGTTAATTTCTTAGGTACGATTTCTGTCTTACCGCTTGCTGTAACAGTTCTTGTTTTGCCGTTTGTTGTTTTTAAAATATAGTTTGTGTTTGTAACAGTAACTTCTGTAATGATGTTGTTAAACAAGCCATTAGCGATATCTTTGTTTTCATATTCATATTTAACTGTGAAATCGCTGTCTGTGAGAGTTTTTTCTACTTTTTTGCCTGTTTCGTCTTTTGCTACAACTGTTACAGGAAGTTTATATTCGCCTGCTTCTGTAAGTGCTTTATTAATAGAAACATCATCCGGTACAGTTACATAATCAGCTTCAACTACCAGTGGTTTGATTAAGAACGGAATAGATACTGTCTGATCTTTGTATGTTCCGCTTGTAATCTTGATGTTAACGTAAGCGTTTGCTACTGGATTGTAATTTCCGTCATATACAGTTGTTGCATTTACGTTGTTTGTATATCCTGTGATTTCGTATCCGTCTGTTCCAAGATCTTCTGTCTTAGGAACACCAGTAGCGTTATAATACTGAATAACTAAATCGCCTAAATCGCTCTTGGAAGGTTTGATCTCATCGCCTGTATAAGGTGTTGTATACTGTGTTTTTGCAGATACAGCATTTAATGCAGCTGCAGTAGCAACAACAGTAAATGTCTGCTCACCTGTGCAGTTTCCACCGTCTTTTGCACGTACTGTAACAGTATATGTACTTCCGTTTTTAAATTCTGTAGCGTCTGTACCATCAGCGTTCTTTACGATGAGTGTATATTCTTTGTTGGAGTTTTTAATTGCAGAAAGGTCTGAGCCTTCTACACCTGTAAATGCCAGATAATTAGCTAAATCTTTTACAGCAATGCTTGTTGGAATCTGTCCGCTTAAAGTTTTCACTGAAATTTTTGTTCCTGCTGTAGAGAGATCACGTTTTGCAACGTTAACAGTTTCATTTGTTGTATAATACTCATCTGCATCAGTGAAGTTCTTTAATTTTGTTTTGTCAACATATACAACAACGGGGTAATCACCTACTTTTGTATATTCAACCTGAGCAGTTGTAACTGCAGCAGATAAATCAGCACCGCTTAATTTTCCATCAGCGCCTTTATTACTGGAAGCAGATTCTTTTAATGTAATGTTATCTTTGGAAATCTTAATAGCCTTACCTGTATACTGATAGGACTGTCCTTTTGTTGCTGTTGCAAGGATATCTCCTTTTGCATATGCTTTTGCTGTAACCTTACCGATTACAAGTTCAGCACTGCCTGTGTAAGCAGAGTCTTCTTTTGCTGTTACAGTAAGTTTGAATTCTTCTTTATTATTAGTTGCATTAGTTACAGATGTTTCATAAGCATCAGCAGCTACATTTGCTTTTTCAGAATCCAGAACAGTAAGTGCAACGCCGTCAGCTTCAGTAATAGTCTGAGCAAAACCGTTGTATGCTTTTGTTGTGGTTGCAGGTGTAGCAGTCACAGAATTTAAAGATCTCTTTTCTACAGCTACAGAAATACCTGTGTTAATGTCATAAAGAGTCTGCTGATTGCTGTCTACATCGTAAACATAAAGGGTTAATGTTTTTCCAGCCATGTCAGCTGTTGTATTTAAACTCATATCAGCTGCATCGTCTACTTTTCCGTTAGAAGATGCATATGCAATACCTTTTTCGTCAACCCAACGATACTGCCATCCACCTTCTACTTCTGATCCGTCAGTTTTAGTTACAGTACCACTGATAACAGATGCTCCTCCCCAAACAACTTTTTTGCTGTCTGCAGATAAGTTAAGAGTAATATCAGCTTCATTTACCATTACAGATGCTGGAGCTGCGTCTTCTGTATCGTCAACAACAGGAGCTTCTGCAGCGAACGCATCTGCTTCAGTAGCTACGGAAGCGTCAGTACCATCGCTGAACTCAGCAGCCCATACCGGCACATTAGAAGTAGCAAGCATTGCAACAACAAGTGACATACTTAATGTCTTTTTTGCCATGCCCTTCTTTGTGTTTTTAATCTTTGTCATGATTATAGTTCCCCTTTGGGTGGTGGACAGATTGATTTTGTGGAAAAAAATTGTTTTGAGCAGAGCAATATAGAAATAAAAGTTAAAATGAAATGATTTATAACTGTATTATTTACGCATAATATTTATTATTTCACAATTATACAATTGCGTTGGCTGTTGATCGGCGGAATTATATTTGATGATTATATAAATCGTTGCATTCTATATGAAACGAAAAAAGAAATCGTTGCATTTCGATTGGAACGATTTTATACTATAAATTACAAATCAATATTGGGTTTCAAAGGGTTGAAAATGTGGAGGAAAATGTATCATGAGGGAAAGTAGAACATTGGAATATAAGGAAAATCTGTCATCTAACACGTTTCTGAAAACGATCAGTGCCTATGCTAATTATGGCGAAGGAAAGATTATATTTGGAATCAATGATCAGGGGAACGTCATCGGCATAACAGATCCAGTGAACGGATGTCTGAATCTGGAGAATAAGATCAATGACAGTCTCAGTCCTGTGCCGGAGTTCCGTCTGGAGATACAGGAGAATACGATTGTGCTTACTGTTTATGAAGGCAGGTATAAGCCTTATCTCTATAAAGGTAAAGCTTATAAAAGAAATGATTCTTCTACAGTTGAAGTGGATCGTCTGGAATATAACCGGTTGATCCTGGAGGGCTGTAATCAGACTTTTGAGGAGATCGCTTCATTCAATCAGCAGCTTACTTTTTCTAAATTGGAAACAGAATTTACCCGGGTAATGGGCATTGAGAAGATCAATAAAGATATTTTAAAAACTCTTGAACTGTATTCTGATCAGAGTGGATTCAATAATGCAGCTGCACTTCTTGCTGATGATAATCAGTTTACGGGAATAGATATCATACGTTTTGGTGATACCATAGATGAGATCATGGACAGGGAATCATTGGAAAATATTTCCATACTTTCTCAGTTGGAAAAAACACTTCAGATGTTCCGAAAGTATTATCAGTATGAAAAAATAGAGGGAGCCGAAAGGAAATGTATTGACAAAATCCCGGAAAAAGCCTTCAGGGAAGCAATAGCCAATGCTCTGATCCATCGAATGTGGGATATCCCGGCATCTATAAAAGTCAGTATGCATGCGGACAGGATTGAGATCAGTTCTCCGGGAGGGCTTCCTGCCGGAATCAGCGAAGAGGAATACCTGAATGGTCAGATATCCATACTCAGAAATCCTATTATCGGAAATGTGTTCTTCCGGCTGAAATATATTGAGAAATTTGGAACCGGAATCATGAGGATCAATCATGCTTACAGGAACGCACTGATAAAACCATCGTATCAGTGTTTTTCTAATTCTATCAAAGTAATTCTTCCTGTTATAAGGGAAAACTATGACCTGAACGAAGCCGAACAGATACTGGTCAACATCCTTAAGGGAAAAGAAAAAATGTCAAGATCAGAAATTGAGAAAGCAGCAGAAATGGAAAAGAGTAAAGCAGTACGTACTCTGAACAGCCTGATTGAAAAGAAAATCCTGAAAAAAACAGGTGCAGGCAGGGGAGTCAGATACACCTTGAAATAGCAGAAAGCAATATAAGGATAAGATTCTGTTAGAATATATGGTATAGGTTTATTAAAAAGAAAGACTCCGATCGCAATGACCGGAGCCTTCTTTTTAGGAATCTGTATTAATTACCCAAATGGATT
>ENA-OROQ01001517-OROQ01001517.1-human-gut-metagenome-genome-assembly--contig:-NODE-1517-length-11344-cov-134.575_pt1 | contig 11344 bp, 4 predicted proteins | sample MGYA00242136_ERZ509062 | MGnify/ENA primary metagenome ERZ509062 (study PRJEB26280, sample SAMEA2338735) | human gut metagenome | biome: human gut; feature: human-associated habitat; material: faeces...
CTGTCATTGGTGCATCTGTAGTAGTGAAAGGTACGACTAATGGTACTATTACCGGACTTGACGGTGACTTTTCTTTGTCAAATGTAAAAAAAGGAGATATCATTCAGATCTCTTTTGTGGGATATCAGACACAGGAAGTTAAATGGACCGGACAGCCTATTGATGTAACTTTAAAAGATGACACGCAACAGTTAGGTGAAGTTGTGGTAACAGCTTTGGGATTGAAGCGTGAAGAAAAAGCTTTGGGATATGCAGTTACTGAAGTGAAGGGAGATGAATTAAAAGCTGCCAATACCATTTCTCCGGTAGCCGCATTGCAAGGTAAAGTAGCTGGTGTTGAAATCTCAGGCTCAGATGGTGGTTTATTTGGTGGTACCAAGATACAGATTCGTGGAGCTTCAACCTTAAGTTCCAACAACCAGCCTATCTATGTGGTGGATGGAGTGATTTTAGATAACGGTGTATCTGGTAATACGACAGCAGACTGGGATGCAGGTGCCAACAACGCCAGCGATTATGGTAATGAGTTGAAAAACTTAAATCCTGATGATTTTGAAACTGTATCAGTATTGAAAGGTGCGGCAGCAACAGCATTGTATGGTTCTCGTGGTTTGAATGGTGCGGTTGTAATTACTACCAAATCCGGTAAAGGTACGCAAGGACTGGGTATTAGCGTTTCTCAAACATTTGGTATTGACCATGCTTTCAAGACTCCGGATATTCAAACTTTATATGGTCCTGGATATATGCCGGGACAATCTGATGCCGACCAAAATGGAAGTATATGGGATGCACATCAGTTTACGGTAAATCAGAATGGAGAACATACATTAGTAGGGGTACCCAACTTTGGTTTTGGACCTAAATATGATGGCTCTCAAATCCGCAATTATGATGGTACATGGACTACCTATTCTCCACGTAAAAATAATATGCTGGATTTATATAAATTAGGGTTCAATACAAATACGAATGTTTCTATTCGCGGTGGTAATGAAAAAACATCATTTTATACATCTTTATCTTATAAAAATGCCAAATCAACAACAGAAAACAATACTTTTGAGCGTTACTCCATGTTGTTGAAAGCTAGCCATAAGTTGAACGATTGGGTGGACGTTGCCGCTTCTTTTAGCTTTGCCAACTCAAAACCGCGTAATGCACAACTGAATGCGGGTGAATTATTTGTCAATGCAAATACCAATGTGATTAACCCGCTATTTGATGTAGATTATTTCCGGAACAAATATTTAGGTGAGCATGGTGGTATCGCTAGTACCAGCTATGGTGACCAATATGGTTCGGTTCCTTCCAGCGCTAAAAATTATTTCTTCAAAGTAGATAATTATGATTATGTGCGGAAGGAAACTGTTATTCGTCCTACATTTGAAGTAAATGTAAAGATGACAGATTGGCTGAAATTTAAAGCAGACGCTAATATGAACCGTTATTATACTTCAATAGAAGATAAGCAATTAGGTTCCGGTTATGCAAACGAAGGAGGGTATTATGGTATTACGCAAGATATAAAAGAACAATTTACCGTAGGGGGAACTTTTACTGCCAGCAAGCAGATAAAAGATTTTTCACTCGGTGGATTCGCACGATTTGAGTATTACAACACCTCTTCCAAACATTCAAAAGTATCAACTGACGGAGGAATGGTGGTGCCTGGAGAATGGTTCGTGGAGAACTCAAAAAAGACTAAAAAGAGCGAAGCGACAATATCGGGTAGCAAAAGAATTATTTCTACCATTTTTGCTTTAAATTTAGGATGGAAGAATCAAGTCTATTTGGATGTTACAGGACGTAATGACTGGTCTTCTGCATTGGTATATGCCAATCGTACAGGTAATCACTCATACTTCTATCCTTCCGTATCAGGTTCATGGTTGATTAATGAAACTTTCCGTGAAAGTATGCCTTCATGGATTAACTTGGCAAAACTTCGTGCATCATGGGCACAAGTAGGTAATGATACAGACCCATATACAGTCAATCAGACGTATTCTTTTGCCACAATGGAAATGTATGACGGCAATATCTATACCAATGAATTGGACAAACTGATGAAGATTGCTGACCTTAAACCGGAACGTAAGAATTCATGGGAAATAGGTTTGGATTTCCGTACTTTTAATAATCGTTTGAATTTGGATTTCACTTATTATAAGGAAAATACCACAGACCAGATTATGAAAATCAATGTTCCTGCTATTTCCGGTGTTACCCAACAGTTGGTAAATGCTGGTAATATCCAAAACTCAGGTATTGAAATCGCATTAAATACCACTCCTATCAAAACTAAAGACTGGCAGTGGGATCTGGACTTCACTTATACACGAAACAGAAGTAAAATTGTATCCTTGCATCCTAATGTTGCCAACTATATTGAATTGTCCGGTTATGTAAACGCATACGACTATCATATCGGCTCTGTAGCAAAAGTCGGTGAGTCTTATGGTGTGTTGATGTCAGATGTCACTCAGGCACGTAATGAAAACGGTGTACCTTTGTTGGAGTGGGATGACAGTTGGAGAGGCGCATATAGAGCACAAAGCAAAACAGCGGAAGTAGTAGGTAACATGACACCGGATTTTCTGGGATCTGTAGCAACAACATTAACTTGGAAAGATTTAAGTTTGAATATTGGACTGGATATGCGTTTTGGAGGTTTGGTGGCATCTTACTGTAACTTATACGGAACTCAGGCCGGTTGGACGGAAAGCTCTTTGCAATACCGTGATCCGGAACATGGAGGTATGACTTGGACTAGTCAATATGCCGATTCTAAAGGTATTCAATATACTGATGGTATGATTCCGGAAGGTGTTTTTAAAGAAGGAACAATTGCGACCTTGGTGGATGGAACAAAAATGGATGTCAGCGGTCTGTCTTACGCACAGTTGGTACAGGAAGGAAAACTGGAGCCCACTCATGCCGGTTCATGGTATGGAAATAATTATGCATGGGGAGCACAGACAATTGATGACATTTGGGTACACAAGTTGAGTTATATCGCTTTGCGTAATATTACTGTAAATTATCGTTTGCCTAATAGCATCAGTCATAAATTGGGTGCAAAAGGGTTGAACCTATCATTCAGTGCACGTAATTTGGGATATCTGTATAATTCATTACCTAATAATCTAAATCCGGAATCTGTACGTTCTAATTCAGCTTCAGAGTTCCGTATTCGTGGTTTCGAACCTTATACAGCAAGTTACATATTTACAATTAATGCCAATTTCTAATTGTTAACTTTAAAAGAATTATCAACAATGAAATATAGAACTTTAGCAGCCGCACTGCTTTTAGGAAGTGTAATGTTCACTTCCTGTGTAGATGAATTTTCTGAATTAAATTCAGATCCGTCTACTATTACAAAGCCTGATATCCGTTTCCTGTTCACTAAATGTGAAGCTTCCTTCCAACCGGGAGATTATGCACAATGGTTTGGAGGATTTAATGACCTTTCTACCTGGTCGCAAACAACAGTTTCATCAGGAGGTAATACAACTCGTTCAAATCGTCCGACTGATGAAGCCAATGGTTGTGGTTATGAAGTAAACGAAGTGCTTCGTTATGCTAATGAGATTCGATATCAAATCAGCCTGTTGCCTGAAGAGGAAAAAGCGACTTATGAATACATCCAATATCTTTGTAATCCTTTGTTGGTTTACTTAAGTATCCAAGATGCTGACCTATATGGATCACGTCAATATACAGAAGCAGAACAAGCCAGATATACCAATCCTCCTTTGTTATTGCCTAAATATGACACTCAAGAGGAACTTTTGGAAGTATGGCTGAAAGAACTGGACCAGACTATTAATTATCTGAGCAGTAATGAAATCAAAGATGTTTTGAATAATCAGGACTTTATTTATAAAGGTGATTTGAAAAAATGGGGCAAACTGGCCAATTCTTTGAAATTGAAAATTGCAGCCCGTTTGATAAACAAAGATCGGAACCGCGCTTTTGAAATAGTAAAACAGGTAGCAGAAAGTCCTGTTGGCTTAATTGCTACTACGGATGATGATTTTGTATATAACAAGGGTAAGTTCGATAACAATTGGAATAATGATTTTTCTGTAGGAGTAGGTACGCAACATCTTATAGACTTTTTAGTAAACAACAAAGATCCGCGTTTGCTTTATTTCTTCCAAAAGAATGACTACAATTCTAATGTTGTACAGGCTTATTTTGATCAAAAAAGAGAAATGCCGGATTTTGTAGAGAAGAATGTAATTTCTGAGGTTAAAGACGGAAAGAAAGTCTTTAAAGAATGGGGGGGGCCAGGTGAACCTTGGGTACGTTATTATGGTCTTCCTGTGGAAATAGGTGCAGGGCAGATGGACAAATACGAGGATTATTTTGATCCCACAGGACAATTGTTTGTCTTGTACTCGGCAGCTGGTGCCAAGAAAAGCTATTATCCGTGTACTTACCGGAATCAAGAAATGGTAAAAGGTCTGTTGACATATACTTATCCGGATGCCCCGGATGTTACTCCGGTTCAAGACACTCAACAATATGGTTGGTATGGACTGTATTTTTCGGCAGCGGAAACCAATTTCTTCTTGGCTGAATTCACCCTGTTGGGAGCCACTTGGAATGGACAAAAAAGTGCCCAAGAGTATTTTACAGATGGTATCACTGCTTCAGTAAAAGGATATGATTATGTTGCCAGTCAGAATCATATACCTTATTATGACAGTCCCTACGTAAATGATCCTCATGATGTATCTATTAAGCTGCAAGATGAATGGCTGACAGAACTGCTTAAGAAAGAGGCTTATATTTTAAGTGGAGATAAAGTTTCTGATCTGGAGAAAGTGTATATCCAAGAATATCTCCATTATTTTAATGCACCGATTGATCAATATGTTAACATTATGCGTTCTGGTGTTCCTATGAAAAATAGTTCCCTTTTACCGCGTAAGGAATTTGACGAACAATTGGGTGATTCCTATCCTATCCCTAGAAGATTTGCTGTTACGGAGCCTTTGGAATCAGATCAGTTACATGACATAACTATCGCTGCATATAAAGCACAAGGTTATACATATCAAGGTACAAATGCAAAGAATCCACAGGTTTTGCATGACGAACGTGTATGGATGGATAAAGAAAATCCTGATTTTGGTAACGGACCGAAGAACTGAAAATAAAATTAAAGAATAGCAGTTCCCCTTGTTTTTCCTGTAAGAACAAGGGGATTGTTTTATTTTGACCCTCAGGACTATACATAGAATTATTTTGCAAATATTATTTATATGCAAGTAGAGAATTGATTCTTCTTGAAAAAGATAAGGACCTTTTAAAACAATGAACCGATGCTATTTTCATTTGTAAGATGAAAAACTTTCCCAATCAATTATTGGAAGTTCTTATTCTTTTACGGAATATAATACTCCCTTATTTGTTTGTACAAAGTAGTGATTTCGGTAGAAAATAGATAGAAAATTGTATTTAAAAGCCCTTCTATAGACTTTTAAATACAATTTTTCTTTTTGAGATACAAAAATAAAATACACTGATTATCAGATACATAGCTGTAAGAGTAGTTCTGAAGGAACTAATGAAACGGAATTACTTGATTTTCAATAAACTTTAAAAAATCACAGCTATGTTAAAACGACTAAAATCAGTCAGTATGTTGCTGTTCCTAATGGGTGCCTCTACCGGAGCAGCATACGCGGTCGCCAATCCCGGCGTTACCGATGTGAAAATCACACAACAAAGTGGTACATGTACAGGAGTTGTCAAGGATGCTACGGGTGAAACTGTCATTGGTGCATCTGTAGTAGTGAAAGGTACGACTAATGGTACTATTACCGGTATTGATGGCGACTTTTCATTATCTGGAGTGAAGAAAGGGGATATTATCCAAATTTCATTCGTGGGATATCAGACTGTTGAAGTTCCCTGGAATGGTCAACCTTTGAATGTAACATTACAAGATGACACACAAACGCTACAGGAAGTGGTAGTAACCGCTCTCGGCATCAAACGCGAAAATAAAACATTAGGTTATGCCATGCAGGAGGTAAAAGGTGATGCATTGGTAGCAGCTCGCGAAACAAACTTAGCCAATGCTCTTTCCGGTAAAGTATCCGGTGTTCAAATCATCCGTTCAAGTAATGGTCCTGCCGGTTCTTCTAAGATTCAGCTTCGTGGTAGTAATTCTGTAACGGGTTTGAACCAGCCGTTAATTGTTGTAGACGGAGTACCCTTGGATAATTTTACTGGAGCCGACAACAATGATATGTGGAATCCATCTACTGATATGGGTAACGGTTTATCGGATATCAACTCCGAAGATATTGAATCAATGTCTGTTTTGAAAGGTGCATCTGCTGCTGCGCTTTATGGTTCGCGTGCAGGTAATGGTGTTATCCTGATTACAACAAAGAAGGGTACTAAGAGCGAGGGGCTTGGTGTTACATTTTCCGGATCCGTTTCGGTGGAAAATGTATTTATGAAACCCGAACGACAAACTATTTTCGGTCAAGGTTCTAATGGCATTTTCAATGCAACCTCTAGTTCTAACTGGGGACCAGCTATTACAGGTCAAAGCTATACAGACTGGAACGGACGTACTCAAAATATGCAATATTTTGACAATGTAGCTAATTTCTTTAAGACAGGTGTGAATTTAACTGAAAATATCGCTTTTTCGCAACAGTTTGATAGGACATCCGTTTATTTATCAGCTACCCGTATGGACGATTTCAGCAAGATTCCAGGGGCAGAGTATAGCCGTACTAACTTAATGTCACGTATCACTTCGTCATTTGGTAAAGATAATCGTTGGAGTGTGGATGCCAAAGTACAATATATTTTGTCTGATGCTACCAATCGTCCTATATCCGGTGCGCGCTCGGACAACTATTTCTATTCCATGTACATGATGCCTATTTCTTTGGATATAAGAGAGTTTAAACAGGCCAAAAATCCAGAAGATGGAAAAATGTATTGGTGGGAGAAAGGCAGTGGTCAGAATCCATATTGGGCAAAAGATTACAATACCAATCAAGACAAACGTAATCGCTTTTTGCTGAATGGTTCGTTGAAATATCAGATTACAGATTGGTTGAACGCAGAAATTAAAGCAGGTAGTGATATGTATTTCACAGAAACAGAAACCAAACTGTATGCTGGCAGTCCTTCATCAGAAAACGGTCGTTATTCTTTTGGTGAACAAAAATTCTATGAAAATAATTTCAGTTTTTTGGTTACCGCACAAAAAGACCGTGTATTAGGCGATTTCGGAGGTGTGTTTACATTCGGTGGGAATTTAATGGAACGTAAATCAACAGGTGTTAGCAATTCTGTTAGTGCTTTAACAGTGCCTGATTTATTCTGGTTGACAAATTCAACCGACTCAAACAGAAGTATCAGTCAGACTTATACTCATCGTAAGACCAATTCATTGTATGGTACACTGGGAGTTAACTATGACGGTTGGGCATTTTTGGATTTGACAGGACGTAATGATTGGTCCTCTACTTTGAGTAAGAGCAACCGTTCGTTCTTTTATCCTTCTATCAGTGCTTCATGGGTAATCAGTGATATGATTAATAACCGGGGAAAGGGAATGCCCGAGTGGTTTACATATGCCAAGGCTCGTGTATCTTTTGCACAGGTAGGTAATGACCTCGATCCTTATCAATTATATAACGTATATGGTATTGGATCTATCTATGAAACAGGAGGTACGAGTGCGTCTGTGTCTGGTAGTACCTTATTTAATGAAGATGTACGTAGCGAATTGATTTCATCTTGGGAAGCCGGTGCCGAAGTCCGTTTCTTCAATAATCGTCTAGGGTTAGATGTGGCTTGGTATAAATCAAACGCTAAACGTCAGTTGCTAAATTTACCTATGAACTCATTGTCTGGATTTAGTTCAATGAAAATTAATGCTGGTAATATTCAGAATTCAGGTGTAGAAATCATGTTGAATGCTACTCCGGTACAAACTAAAGAATTTACTTGGGACACTCAAGTGAATTTCTCTACCAACAAAAACAAGATTATAGAACTAGCTGATGGTATTAACGAATATACTTTAGGTACCTATGATAATTTAAAGATTTTGGCTGTTGCTGGAGGTAATTATGGTGAAATTTGGGGTACTACTTATCTGCGGGTGACTGATGAGAATAGTCCTTATTATGGAAAAATGTTGTTGAATGATGCCGGTTTGCCACAAGGTGACTCAAAAATACAAAAGATTGGTGATCAACAAGCTACTTGTTTGGTAGGATGGACCAATACATTCTCTTACAAGAATTTTACATTGAGTTTCTTGGTAGACGCACGTATCGGTGGTGAAATTTTTTCTGGTTCAAACCGAATGTTGCAAGCCAATGGTGTGGCAGCATGTACTGTGGTAAACGGTAAACGCGATAAATTTGTAGTAGATGGGGTTATTGCAGACGGAAACGGGGGCTATTCACCTAGCACCATCGAAGTAGAACCACAATCTTATTGGACGGCCGTAACTGGATCAACTGGTAATATGGGTATTGGTGAAGCTAATTTGTATGATGCAACGAATGTTCGTTTACGTAATGTTTCCTTAAACTATACTTTCCCCCGGAAGATGCTTGCAAAAGGTCCGTTCCAGCAAGTTAAGTTAGGGATGTCTTGCAACAATGTTTGGATGATTCATAGTAATCTGCATGGCATAGACCCCGAATCCGTGTTTGCTACCAGTACCAATGCAACCGGATTTGAGAATGCGTCATCACCAACATCACGTACCTTCTTGTTTAATGTAACACTTGGTTTCTAATTTTTAATACTCGACAACAATGAAAAAAGTAAATAAATTATTATTCAGTCTGGTAATGGGTGCTGCTTTGATGGGAGGTGCCACATCATGTGATGACTTTGAGGAAATCAATTTTAGTCCCTCTGCAGCAGGCGAATCATATATTCATCCGGACTATGCACTGAATAAATCTTTTTATGAGGCGCAAATGGACCCGGATATTGCAGAACGTGTATTTGTGTATAACTGGGCTTCCATTACACGAATTATTGGTGATAACACTATGGGAGTAACCGCCCGTTATAGCAATGAGTATAACGACAGATTGTATAGTTATACCTCCAATTGGGTAAAATATGCCACCAATGCCATCAATATGGCAGATGTAAATCCGGGAACTTCCGAACATGAACAGGCTTTCTTTCCTAATGTAAAACAATTTGCTCGTATTTGGCGTGTTATGCTGATTGCAGATTTTGCTGATTCTTTTGGTCCATATGCTTTGGACGCTGCTCAAGGTGTCAATCCGACATTCAACAGCGTAGAAGATGTTTATGTATTCATGTTGACCGAATTAAAAGAAGCAGCCGCTGGAATTAACACGTCTGTAGAACCTACAGAAACAGAAGCTAAAGGAGATCCTGCTTTTGGATACAATGCTGCAAAATGGGTCAAATTGGCTCACAGCCTCCGCTTACGTTATGCCATGCGCCTGTCCGAAGTATCTACTTCAAAAATCGATGTCAAGGCTGAATTTGCGGATGCTGCATCCAAAAGTTTGTTGACTTCTGCAGATGATTTCTTTTCGTTTCCAGAGGCAGGCGGATGGTCTTGTTATGAAGGTGTAATGAATCGTCCTTGGAATGACCAATGTATTTCTTCTACTATGTGTAATCTGTTAACTGGTTTAGGAGATATTCCTGTAACCAGTTATCGTCCGGACTTGGCGCCTTACATCAAGCCTATGAATTATATTGGTGAACAATACGTAAATCATTATCCGGTAACTACTGATAATCCAACCAAACAATTGTGGATGGATGGTATTCCTGAACATCTTGATCCGCGTGCTTTGAAAGTATGGTGTTTAACGAATGATGAAAAAGCTGAAAATTTTCCAGATCAAGGTTCGCAAGGCGTTAAGAATCATGCAGAACATGCCATGCTGGATCCGACTGATCCTGAAAAAAAACTAGTAAAGATTGACGCTCAGTTCACATGGAATGGTTATCCGGCAGGTACTCGTTCCGCATGGAGTACTGAGACATTCAAATTCAATGATGTTTTAGGCAGTATGTATGATACTACTCCAATGCTGGGTAAACAATATCGTGATAACACCGCCAGACGTATCTGGATGTCACCATGGGAAACCTATTTTTTGTTGGCCGAAGGTGCTTTAAGAGGATGGACCAACTCCATCAGCGCTAAAGAAGCGTATGAAAACGGTGTACGTGCCAATTTCGAATACCTTGGCCTAAGTCAATATGTAAATCAATATCTGGCATCTACCAGCTATAACCGTGTAGGTACTTCAGTAAATTTTGATCATACCGTAGAACCGGTTTCTTTTGAAGCTGATTATGTGAATGGTTATACCAAGCAAGCTGGAAAAATGACTTATAATTATCCAGACGCCAGTAAGATTTTATACAAAGGTGGTGCTTTGAATGACCAACTAACCAAGATCATTACACAAAAGTATATTGCTAATGTGCCTTATGGAGTAGTTGAAATGTGGAATGACCGTCGTCGTTTAGGATTGCCTTTCTTTGAAATTCCAGCTAATGAAGGTACACTGACCGGTTCTGACATGGAGAAATATATTCAGGCTTCAGAATGGAAAAATGGTCAGAAATGGTATCATTATACACAACGTATGCGGTATCCGACAGCATTAGAAAACGCAGATAAAGAACAATACCAAAATGCATTGCAATTATTAGGTGCAGAAGACAATACAATGATGACGCCACTTTGGTGGGCTATCAAATAAGTTGATTCTGAAAAGATATTTCAGATAAAAATAGAAACTGAAAGTTTTTATAGATTGAAATTTTCTTAAAATAAATCCTCTTATTCTTTCCTATTATTAGTGGTAAGAATGAAGGGGATTTATTTCCTTTAAAACTAATTCCTTTTATCTGAATTCCAAATCGAAAAGCAAATTTAATTGATAATGGATAACATTGGGCAAAAAAATTATCTTATCTTTTTCTATTTGATTGAGAATTGATACAGTAGCTTCAGTATTTCTTTTGAATTTTTAAAATTGACATTGTTTATATCTACAAACTCTTTCACATTCTCTTGTTTGTTTTTAGGATAAAGATTAACTAATGTCTTTGCATTGCGAAAACTCTTCAACTTTCTTTTTACATAAGTATAGTAAATATTCTCCGTTACCATATTTATAGACCGAAAGGTCTAAATTCTGTTCACCATTAACACGTTGGAAGCGTGCATTGACATCAATTGCTTGAACACTGCCATGAGTAACTGTTCCCATACGATCTCAACAGGCCTTCCACTCCTTTCTCCGGATATTCCATTATTTGCTGG
>ENA-OROQ01001524-OROQ01001524.1-human-gut-metagenome-genome-assembly--contig:-NODE-1524-length-11259-cov-2.8032_pt1 | contig 11259 bp, 14 predicted proteins | sample MGYA00242136_ERZ509062 | MGnify/ENA primary metagenome ERZ509062 (study PRJEB26280, sample SAMEA2338735) | human gut metagenome | biome: human gut; feature: human-associated habitat; material: faeces...
GTGTCAGTCCACATGATAGGCATATAGCCCATCTACCGACTATAGCATACACAGAATATCTAAATTATGCAACGAGTTTATAAAAAAACCAGAAATGAAAATTTACAGTATGATTGGTGCTGGTAGTCCTGTCCTTTCCGTGGTAGAATATTTACGTTATCAAGAAACACGGTCCTGAATCATGGAGGCGCAAAGTATGGAACCAATGTATTTGTCAATCCAGCCGGAAGAGACAGGGGAACGCATAAGAAAGTTGCTTTTGGAACAGGGGTATACGATTCGGGAAATCCAGGGAGCTTTCGGGTTTGAAAATCCGCAGGCCATTTACAAATGGCTGTCCGGTAAATCGTTACCCAGCATCGACAACTTCATTATCTTAAGCAGATTATTGCATACTACGATTGAAGATATCCTCGTCATCGACGGGGATATTCCTCGTTTATTGGATATTTTAAACCGATGGTTGAATGACATCTTCCGCGGTATGATTTACAATCGGGTCAGAAACAAATGATAGCGGAGAGGACGGTGAAACATGGAATCGGGACATAAATTTATGTTAAATGATATTCTGCGAAAGAAACGGAAAAGTAAAACGCGCAAACCGGAATGTCCTGTATTTCTTACTTACGGACCGGCTCACGATTCTCCCTTGGGATGGATAAAACGTTGGAAAGAAGATATCATCTGCATCCGCCAGAGATTGCGTTACGGATACTGCTACCGTGATGTCTGGTCGATTGACTGGTGGTTCGTTACCGTTGTTCCGAACATGATTCACGATCTGCGTATCAACAGCCACGGGTATCCTGGATACTTCACTGGAACTGAAGAAGAAAATGTACGGAAGTGGAACAGGATCCTGAAGCGTATGGAATTTTTGTTTCGAGAGGCAAACGAGGAAACCTGCCGCCGGAAAAACCCGTATCAGGATGCGCATGATGAAGCAATGGCAGCATTCACTCGACAATACGGGATGTTCGGCGAAAAACTGAAGACAAAAGAAGAAAAAGAACAGGAAAAAAAGAAAGGATTCAGCCGTATGTACACCATGTCCGATGTACCGGAATATAAGGAAATATCAGATCAGTGGCTGGCAGCGGAAAACGAACTGACAACATACCGGGATCGGTGCATGAAAGAAGGTATGAAGCTCTTTGCCAGATATTTCTGGAATTTGTGGGACTGAGATCATTTGCGTTGAAAAAACATTATGGGAGGCGAAAACCATGCAGAAAATTACATCGGCTTATGCAAATAAGATGCTGAGAAGCCTGGAAGAAGACAAGGCATTCTGGGTAAACAAGGAATCGACATCCAGTACTTACGTAGCTGCAGTCAACGAGGAACCAGTTGTTCCGGAATATGATTACATGACTGTTGCGAATACGATTGATGAGATTGACAGGAAGATCCTTACCATCAAGCACGCATTGAATCTGACCAATGCCACCGCAAAAGTGCAAGTCGGCGATCAGGAAATGAGCATTGACGGCATCCTGATCCGGATGGCGCAGCTCAACAAGAGAAAGACGGTGCTTGACGATATGCGCAAGAGACTTCCAAAAACGCGGGTCTATGGCAACTCCTTCGGTTCTTCCGGTTCGGCACCGGAATATAAGTATATCAACTACGATCCGGAACTGATCCGGCAGGAATATGACCGCATCTCCAATACGATCATGGAAATGCAGATTGCACTGGATCGTTATAATCAGACGGTGCTGTTTGAGGTGGATATCTAAGTAGAATTTCCGTACAGGGGGTACTTCTAACAATAATTACGAGTGGTTACGGTTCATTGTCATCGCTTATCGGTTATTTGTTATCGGGTTATGTGTTCCGGTTCATGGAGACGGCTTTGGAAAAGCATATCATGCAGATTTTCAAATCACCCTGTAAAAAACCTGTGAGGGATCACGGTGCCAAGGTACGGTTTTCAGGCACAACGGCTGCGGAAGCAATTCCGCAGCCATTTTTCATAGTAAGAAGGATTTCGGCATGAAGCCAAAGGTCATTCACACCAAGGAGAAAGCAAAGACTCATGCCCATGAACCAAGAGGAGTCACGATTAAAGGCAGCAACATCTATACAGTAGAAAGGGACCTGAAAGTGAATAATACATGAAAGATGCAGAAATAATGGTTTAGAATAAGCCGGATAGAAGATGCCGGAATTATTTCAGATATACTTCAACGTTTAGAAATTGAAACGGAAGGAAGCCCCAAGCTTCGGTTAGGGATGCCCATGCTATGGAAACTTAACAGAAGCCGTCAGATCCGGATATCTACCGGGCCGGAACTGGTGGTGTCTGGCTTACAGTAAAAGGGGAATTATGAGATACTTTTATGTAGTGGATGTGAACGGGTAACCGCTCATGCCTACCTGCCGTTACGGCAAGGTTCGCTGGATGTTAAAGTCCAGACAAGCAAAAACGGTGGATACCTTACCGTTCACGAAGTCTAATGTTAAAAAGCCGGATATCATCCGACAGCCGAAACAAGGGAGAAAATGATGGAAGCAAATAATAGTAACCTAACAGTTTCTAAATTTTGTAATAACAATACAAATGTATTGAAATAGAAATGATTTAGTGATTATAATGAAGAAAATAGATGGGAGTGAGGTGCTGAACATGGATAGTACAATTAAGGTCAGGGTAGACGCTGAGTTAAAGAGTAAATCAGATGAACTATTTAAAGATTTAGGGACAGATACAACAACAGCAATCAGAATGTTTTTAACCCAGGCAGTGGCATCAAATGGATTCCCTTTTGAAATCAAAAGGCAAACAAAATCAAACCCATATGCACCTATGACGGAGACAGAAATGCTTGCAAAATTGGAAAAGTCCAGAGAACATGGAATGTTCAGAGATGCAGATCTTGTGGTTTCTGATATGAGGTTGAAGTATGGATTATGACGTTGAGAAAAAATCCTTACTCAACTTTTTACAAATCGCGCTAAAACCACATGATAGCCGTTAACTCAAAAACACGAAAAAAGTCAAAAAAATAACCGCCCAGCCTCGCAAACTAGCGGTTATTTTTTAATCAATTTGTGAGGGCCAAACCGTCTATCGGTGGCACCTCTTCTGTTGTCTATACAATACCATCCCGCATGAAAAAATGCAAGTCTTCCAAAAGAATTCGAACCGAAAACAGTTCTGAGGGAAGCCATATCGCTATGTCCTTCAACGATTACAACAACTGCTGATTTCCCAGTCATTTTGCGCGCTCCTTCCGGCCTTTCGGAAGGCTCTGGCAATTTCCAGGCTGTCTGTTTCCTCGTAAATCACTTCATCTTGACCACCAAGAGTGATACTACGGATATACATGCTTCGTAAATTATTGTTTCCCTTAACATTTTTTATGTGAATATAGCGGTTTTCTGGATTCGTTGTAGAGAACATAATGCTTTCCTTGTCAAGCATTTCCAGAGCACGAAGATTGTGAGAAGTAAAAATCAGCTGACCCTTTGCGCTGTTCTGGAAGATATCCAATAATTCGCCAAGCATATATTCAAAGATACCAGCGTCCAACTGGTCGATGGCCAGGCAAATGGAAGGATTCCCAAAAGCCTGAATCAGAGCATTTAAAATAGAGAGAATTTTAATAATTCCTTCCGATTCCATGCGGATGGGAATAGAGCGATGCCCTGCTCTGACAGACATTAACTCTACTTTCCATCCATCTTCTCCGGAATCAAGTGCCTGCTTTCCGTAGTCACGAACCTCAATATTCATACCCGGAATAATCGTATATAACACGGTGTTTATCTGCTCTACGATAACGCCGAGCAGGTCTTTCCGCTCCTTGTCGAGAGTAATCGGGGCCATCAAGGGGATCGCACAATCACCTTTGGCCCCCCTTTGGTCTTTTTCAATACGGGACGCCATTGGAAGTCTAAAATTTGTGGCGATCATTCCAGAATGCATATTACGGACGACAAACAAATCCCTGACCGCAAAACGGAAAAGAGTACGGATAACAAACGAATAGTTCTCAAATGGAATGGAATCAGAATGGCTGAATATGTCGCGGCTGCTCTCGCCAAAAATATAGGAGCAGTTGCTTTTTTCGGCAATTTTTCTGGCAACGATTAGGTCCGTCAATAAATTTTTGTCCTGCGAGACTAATTCATCCAATCGCTTTTGAGGTTGGAATATACTATTAGAAGCTGATCGCTGGTAATCCATAAAAATATTTTTATTGGAACGGCTTCCGTTTTTAGTAATAGAACAATTCAAGAACTCTCGGTCTATATAAACCTTGGAATCTATGTTTTTCAGCTGTACATGGTAGCCTACTTCATAGAGAGTGTTTTCGTTACCGGATATGATAAATTCAGCAGTGATTTCAGCATGACCGGACTCAGAATTCATATAATCAGCAATTGCCGGCTCCAGTTCGTTCCCCATCATGATCTGCTGTAAAAAATACAATGCATCAATAACCGTTGTTTTGCCAGAACCGTTCTGTCCATAAATGCCAAGGACGCCAGCTTTTGTTATGCCCGCCATCGGAACGCAAACGGTTCCTTTTCTGACATTCTTAATATTTTCCAACGTCAATGAAGACAACCGTACAACGGGATTTATCATTTCGTTCATAGAACCACCATCCTTCTGTGCTTATATTTTCATCAAAATAAGCACGATAGTCAAGTTCAATTTTTCACTTTTGGATATTAAGAAGAACACAGGATGGCTACGCTCTTTTGGGACACAAGGCTGTTCGGATATATTCTCAATGCATTAGATAGCATCCGCAAAATGGGATTCCAGTATTACTTCCCGCATCGTACATCTCATCCCGGCGCATTGCATTTGACGATTAAACTGCCGGACGAACAATCCTGCCCTCCAGTCTGTCCAGGATCCCTGTGGACTACGCCATGCGACACCACGGACGTGATGTGAAATGAGCCACCTGGTCAGCATGTGAACCCGCAGATCCTCATCACCGTGAATACGAAGCCATAGCTTCAGATGATCTGGGAATCCATCATCACCGAGAAAACCAAGACACCAACGTCCACTATTAACAATCATAACCATATAAATTCCTCCGTATTTTATACTATGGGTGTATAGATTTTTTGAGAATTTAATATAAAATTTTTCTTAGATAAAAGATTTCACAAGGAAAAAAAAATTAGTGTATTACTTATTTTTTCTGCATATTTTGCATACGTGACAGTTTTTATATACAAAATAAAAAAATGGCTTAAGTACCGGATTTTCAGGCATTTTTGAAGGAATTCGATTTTGTATATAAAAATATACTTTTCAGCTCAATCACCCCCACACCGGATTCATCTGCCGCAAATGCCCGAATGTCCTTTAAATTCTCTCTGTCCTTCTGTAATTCCATACGCACTTTCCTCCTTTATTTTATCAATCTGTTCGTTACCCAAAGGCCAGCCAGGCAGGAACGGCAATCATTACCATTACGATTGCCAGCAAAAGAAACAGGGGAATTAAAAGTCTGGTTCCGGCTTCTTCCCCCAGCCGTCTGGCCTGATGTTTGCGTTGTTCAAAGGCATCTGCCATTTCCAGGCGCAGCCGTTCTCTTAAGCTTCTGGCCCCGTTCTTCCGGCTCTGCTCCAAAAGGGCAGCCAGCTTCATATATGGTTGCAGACCGCAGCGGCTTCCAAATTCATAAAATGCCTGACTTTCAGAAACGCCGCTTTTTAGCTGGCTGTCCGTCAGAACCATTTCTTCATATATGTACCGCTCCCGGCGCACCCCATGTTCCACCGACCGGCGGTAATCAACAGCAATCCGTTCCCAGGCACTTCGGATACTCATTCCTGCCCCCAGAAAAATGATAAGACGCGATAAAACCTCTGAATAGTCAAGGAGCATCTGCTGTCTGCGGCGTTCCTCCTGTTTTTTCAGATCCGCCGTTTCCTTAAGCGTTATCAAAAACGCTCCCGCCAGACCAAGTGCCGTAAGAGAAAGGATGGGCGGAAGCCCTCCCGGAATATCATAGCTCAGCCGATTCCCCTCCTGAAACTGAGGCAGGGAAAATTCACTTTCATACCGACTGTCCTGCTCCATCTCTTTTATCTGCTCTTCCAGATCTTTTGCAGCCCTCTGAACCGGCGTCATAAGAGGCGGTTTTATCCTTACAGGAATTTCATATTCTCTGGGCCAGTTCCCGTCTGTGAGCCGCACAAAAAGCACTGCCTGCTCCCCTTGCTCCGGCACTCCCTCCCCATGTATCTGTCCGTCTGATCCTAAAAGATCAGGAGAGCCGGACCGCCAGCTTAAATCTACCCCATATTCCGGGAGCTCTGAAATAAGCTTTAAAGGCAGCCGCACCTCTTCCAGTGAAGGATTATCCCCTAAAATATACCCCGGAAGTTCCCCTATAACCTGCTCATAAACTGCCTCAGCCTCCTTCTCTGTATATTGCTCTGCCTCAAGGATCAGTTCCAGACGCTCCGGCTCCCTGCAGATATGTCTCTTCTTCCTGTCCCAAAGGATTTCTGTTTAAAATGTATCCATCCTTTAAAACCGGATCAAATCCCTCTGAATACTGGGCTAAAATACCTAAAAACAGTCCTGCGGCCGCACATGCCAGCTGCTTTTTCCAGCGTGACATTGTTTCCCTTTTCCAGAAGCCTTCCCTTCTCCCACTCCATTTCTTCAATTCTTTGCCCCCTTATATCTCAATATCCAGAATCTTTCCAGACAGCATGACTGCTCCCATATAAAAAGCCAGACATAAGGTCATAATCAGTCTTCCCATCCAGGTTCCATACATAATGTCAAAAAATCCCGGAGAGGTGAAATCAATATAGAGAATCATTCCAAAAGGAATGCCATTCATGATCTTCTGTTCAAAGATCCGTGCCGCTGTCATGGTCTGTATTTCTTCCTGAACCTGGATCTTATCCCGGATTACCCCTGCGCTCTGCCGGATGATCTCTACCAGCTCCCCACCACTTCTGCGGGCCATTCCAAATACCTGAGCAAAGTGATCCACATCCTGAATCCCGCTCCGTTCTCCAAATTCGGCAAGAAGCTGCTCCACCGGCCGGTTCATCCGAACCCCTGCTGCCAGACGTTCAAATTCTTCTGTGATCATAGCGTCTTTTCCGTACAGCGCTTCCAATTCCCGCACGCTCATAAAAAGACCATTTTCCAGCGAATATCCTGCGCTTAAAAAAGAAGATAAAACCTGGATCGCCTCTTTAAACTGCAGCGTCAGCTGCCGCAGCCTTTTCTTTTTCAGATCCTTCTTTTTATAAATAGGATACAAAAAACCAAGAGGCATAAGGAGAATAAAGGCAAAAAAACTCCGGTAAAACACATAGGCAGTAAGACCGCAAAGCCCCAGTCCGATTGCCGAAAGCCCCATATATTCTTTAGCAGACAAACGGTAAACCTGGTAATCCTCTCCATCCGGAGCCCGGGGCTTCGGGCTGCCCCGCAGGGAAATCCTCCTGTCTGGCTGCCCTTTTCTCCCGGTTTTCACGGCTGTTTTCTCCCATTTTTTCCCTTTTGTCCTAACAATTTCCTGTATCTCCAAGCTTTTCCCTATTTTTAAGTTCACCCGTCTTTTCAAGCCGCCCTGTTTCTCTGTCATATCTGTACAGCTCCTCTGTTTCTATTTCTCCCATAGATATACCTCCTACCTCCACAATGGAAAGTACCTTCCTGCTTCCGTCTCCCAGCCGCCCCAGATGAACCAGAATATCCAAAGCCGAAGCGATCTGGCTTCGGACCGCCTCCAGCGGCAGTCTGGCTCCCATTAAAACCATAGTTTCCAAACGGTTGAGCATATCTCTGGCTGAATTGCTGTGGCCCGTTGAGAGAGAACCTGGATGGCCTGTGTTCATAGCCTGCAGCATATCCAGAGCCTCGGCGCCTCTTACCTCTCCTACGATGATCCGGTCCAAACGCATAATAAAAAAGTGAGTATAAACAAAAATAGAAGCAGATACCATTCATTGGTAGTCGCTTCCATACTGCAATAATTTAGATATGGCTTCCTATGCGAATATCATTTCCAAATTCCCTTGACATCCGCAAGAATCAGTATTATACTTCAAGTACCTTGTCAATGCATCACCGCATTGTGGATTTAAGTTTTATTATATTTTTTTGTTATGTTGAGTTTCGGCTCATATACGGATTTTTTCCAAAAAAGCGACTGCCTTTTATTTGGTAGCCGCTTTTTTCTTTATTTATTTCCGTAAATATTGATTTAATAGTGTATTTTACTCTGGTTGACAAAAATATATAAATAATGTAAAATAGGCTCATGATTAAAAATATAGGAGGACATATGCTTACTCAGTTTAAAGATATTTTTACTTCTCGTGAACTTAAAACACTGGCATCAATCGTGCAGGTCGGCGATGTAACCTATCGTGAGCTTATGGAAACGCAACGCCCAATGTTGGGACACCCTTATTTTGCTGATACAAGAGGACGGTTAAGGACAAAACTAGTGCAAATGCAATGTGAAATCGAGAGCCATGATCCGAAATTTCCGTTTGAATTTATTCAACGTGAGTTTCGATGCAAGCAACTGATACCAGAACTCAGAAATAAAAATGTAATCCTTCATGTTGCACGTAGTTCAGCACCTGATTTATTACCTTATGCTTCAAAGTACAAGATCAGGCTATCAAACAATAATCATGCATTACAGCGACAGATGGTTATTGACTTTGATGAAACACCTCCTTATAGCAATGAACCTTATTATGCTATTTTAGCATTTGGAGGACGCAATCGGACGTTTTCTGTTGTTCAGTTTCCAGAACCTGGATATACTGGTATTGCAGAATGTTTACCCCTTCCTCAAATTAGTCTAACCACCGAAAATGAAAACACGAAAGTATTTGAACGAAAAAAAGCTGTATTAAAGAAAGAGTTCTTAGCGCATGGAATTGAGGAGAATATTTCATGACTAGCACAATTATATCTTCCCGCATAACAGAAGCTCGGGAAGCTCGTGCTAAATCTATGGAAGATTTAGCTAGTGACATTGGCGTTACAAGGCAATCTATTTCAAAATATGAACGAGGTATAGTACGTCCTTCGCCGGAAATGCTACAGGCCATTTCATATAGCCTTGGGTTTCCTACAGAGTTTTTTTATAAATCAGAAGCAGAAATTAATGCTGGTAGTAGTCCATTATTTTTTCGCTCTAAATCTAATATTGCTAAAAAAGTTAAAACAGCATGCAAATATCAGATAAAGTGGACTGACGAAATAAAAAAACAACTCGAGAAATATGTTGATTTTATTGAACGGGATCTTCCGACAATCGACAAGGACTACGAAGATTTATCCTTTGAAGATATTGAGGAAATAGCACTAACTATTCGCAAAGATTGGGATATAGACGATGATCCGATCAATGATTTAATAGGATTGTTGGAAAATAAAGGTGTTATTGTAACACAATTTGCCACAAATAGTTTCTGTGCTTTCAAAGGTATAGATGCTTTTTCTTGTTGGAAAGATGGGACACCATATATTTTGTACCATTCGATTCCTAAGAGTGCTGTACGTACTAGATTTAGCATCTTACATGAATTAGGACATCTTATAATGCATAGTTCTATCGCAGAAGATGATTCTGTTAAAAAAGAAATCGTTGATCTAGCAGATATGCAGGCAGATCGATTTGCAGCAGCATTTTTACTTCCGGCAACGTCCTTCCCAAAAGATATACGAAGCACCTCTCTAATTTCATTAGAAGCTGTAAAAAAAAAGTGGGGATGTGCTATGTCCACCATTATTAGGCGTTGTGAGACACTTGAATTGCTAACGGAAAATCAAATAAATTATTTAAAGCGACAAATGACCACAAAAAAGTATTGGTATAAAGAGCCGTTAGATGATATTTTAACAATTGCCGAACCCGAAATGATACGTGACGCAGTCTATCTTTTGATCGATAATAGGATAATTACTAAAACTGCATTTATCAATGCATCTGGGTTATCTATTGATGATTTAAAATGTATTTGTGGATTGCCAGATGAATTTTTTGACGATTTCAATCAGCGGCGCAAACCAATATTGCGATTGGTAAAAAGCTAAGAATATTATGATATTTCTTCCTATATAAAGGATGGCTGACAAAAACATAGAATCAAAAGATTTTCAGGAATATTGCATTTCAGAATTGCATATGCTATAATGCCAGTAGGCAAAAAGGTGATGATTAGTCCATCAGAACAAAGAGCGAAGCCCTCAACTATGTTGCAGCATGGTTGAGGGCTTCTTCTTCTCTTTTATACTGGCAAAGCACCCAGTAGGCTATTTGTTGTCCTTATCGTTTCTGTCCAGCCATTTGCAAACGAGGTGGCAAACCACGCCTGCCGCAACAGTGACGAAAAAGGTGACGAAAACTTCCATCAAAACACCTCCTCCCGTTGCCAGGTGTCGGTAGGACAACATCCAGATTATATCATAACCACTTTTACTTTGCCATATATTTTTTTACTCAATGAGCCCCGGCCATCGCAGCGCCCCATCCTGATCCGGAGTAAGCGTCACCGGCTCCACAATCATCCGGCCCTCAGTATCCATGATGTACCACTTACCATCTATGGTCTGCTGGCCTGTTACCATAGCACCGTCTGCACCCAGATAGTACCAGTGGTCTTTATACTTGTACCATGTGTCATGTACCATCATGCCTGCGCCGTCGAACCAGTACCACTTGTCCTCGTACCAGTACCAGTCATTTCGAACCGGCTGACCATTGCCAAGGTAATACCGCCATCCACCATCATCCTGTTGCCAGCCGGATTTTCTCTGTGGTTCTGACAACGCTGCCTTGAAATCTGTCCACAACTGCGGCTGATCCAGCATCTTACGGGGACAATGCTTGCGCTTGGCATCGTAGTGCCGGATTACATGATCGGCATCAATCTCCGTCTCTGCCATGATCTGCCTTACCAGCTCAATGCAGTTTGCCCGGGCCTGATCGTAATCAGAGTCTGGATTGACACAGATCTCAATGTTGATGCTGTTGGTGTTGGTGACTCCTGCCACCAAAGGCGTACCGTATTGCCTACCTACTGCATAGGCACCGTCTCTGTAATCTAAGGTCTGCACAGCTACCGTATCATCTACATACCAATGTACAGACGTGGACAGGTTGCCGTTTCGATGGGCTTCGGAGTGTTTAAGGGCACCTGCACCCATCTTGTAGTTGTCCGTCTCGTGGATTACAATCCACGCAGGACGGTTTTGACCTACATAACAATTTATCTGTCTGA
>ENA-OROQ01001536-OROQ01001536.1-human-gut-metagenome-genome-assembly--contig:-NODE-1536-length-11148-cov-10.7444_pt1 | contig 11148 bp, 9 predicted proteins | sample MGYA00242136_ERZ509062 | MGnify/ENA primary metagenome ERZ509062 (study PRJEB26280, sample SAMEA2338735) | human gut metagenome | biome: human gut; feature: human-associated habitat; material: faeces...
CAACGACCTACATTTTTCGTCTGCAACTTTCTACATTTATATTTTACAATAAACATTTAGCTTCATATAAGATCTCATCGGTCTTTGTCAGAAGTTCCTTGATCGTTTTTGGATATGTAAAACGATATACTCCAATACTGCAGCTTACTTTGACCGCTTTCTGAATTCCTGAGATGTTTTGAAAGAATTGTTCCAGTTCTTCTTCTAACGCTTCCTGGCTCATCTCTTCTTCGATCATCACGGCAAACTCATCTCCGCCAACTCTTCCAACTACTCCATATGGCTCAAATTGTTCTTTTAGAAACATCGCAAATTGCTTTAAGGTTTCATCTCCTGCAATATGTCCCAGATTATCATTGATCTGCTTAAACCAATCCACATCCAGGAACAAAAACCATCCTTGATGGCCATGAATCCTCTGATCATTTTGAATGTTTTGGCATTGTTGCAAAAACAGTCTTCTTCCCATTACCCCAGTAAGGAAATCGATCTCCCCTTGATATTCCCGGTACTTCATATATCTGTAGATCATAAGCATCGTCAATATTAAGATAAGATCCAATGCAAGCATTGCGATCAAAAACTGTACCTGTAAATGTAGCAGATCAATCTCTATTGTTCTTGTTACATGAACTCTGTGCTGTTTCAACATATATGTAGACCGATTTGCAAAATATCCAGTAGAAAATATCGCTATACAAATGATCAAAAAACTGATCACTGATGATATAGCGACCATCTTAGAAGACAGGTATGGATTATTCAAAGATTGATTTACCGCATCCTTGTATTTTTGAATGCGTTCCTTGTGATAAATCTTATATGCCACCTCTACCCAGAAAAGACAGCATAGTGCAATGAGTGCATCATTGATCCCCATATGAAATGTCGACATTCCAGTATAACCAAGCTGTGGAAAACAGACTCCCATAACAGTGAACACTAGGAAAGCATGTATCCACTGTGAGATCAAAGAAAGAATCCAGATTCCTATTTTCTCATACTTTCGTCCTTTTATGATGGAAAACAGATATCCGATCACAAAACCAAACAGAACTCTTGACCCAACACTTAGTAAAATGCTTCCTATTGGATTACCACTATATAGCGGCGAAAATATCTTATCATCTGATACAACATAAAGTGCTGATGCCTTATACATACTTGCTAGCCCAAATACCAATCCGATCAGTGTCGATTCCAAAGGTCCAAGCAAACATCCCGCAACTACGATCGGGATATATGCTGTTGTAAGTGAAATTGGATCAATATGAATGAATCCTAAAAAAGTAAATGACATAATAAGCTCGATCGCCAATAATAGCACAAAAACATATTTTTCAAATTTTAAATGCTTCCATTTGATTTGCTTCATAATTTCTAATCTTCCTTTGCTTTGGGGATTCTTCTTTGCTTACTTACATCATATCATACCATAAAAACAAAGTATCAACGACACCTGAATTCCTAAAATCAAAGGTATCCCTAATGTGAACTACTCGGCAACTAAGTTACCAGAGCATCTGAATTTTGGCGGGATACCGCCTTTTTTCAGGGTGCGTCCATGACACCAATACTGCTTACCTTTCGGCTATGCAGCTACTTTTATTATTTCTGGATTTTTTAGTCCGGTTACGGACATTTTCTTCTGCTTTCCGGATACGGAAAGATATTTCCGCAGGATATTGAAAGCTCCTATTGCATCTGCATTAAATCTTACTCCATTGGTTATATACATGCCCCGCTCTTTTCGATTTGATGCTTCTGCATATCTTTTTGATACCTCTGGTGATAATGGGCTGCACTGACTTGTATAGCTTTCTTCCTGTTTTATCAATTGTATTCCATACAGTTTCAGTTTATAGTCCAGCATGATGTGCAACCTGTCATATGGCAGTCCGTGAAACTTCTGGTTGGTCTTATGCCCCATATCTTTTTCTTTACGGATATTTCGAATATCTCCCACAACCACACAGCGGATATCTTCTTTTCTGCAATATTCGGCAATCCATCTGGTCACTTTGTGAAGGTAGTCTTTTACTGCATTCTGCTTTTTCCTGTAAAGTCTCTGGATATGTTTTGATGATTTTGGATATTTTATTCCTTTTTTCGATTGCTGCGCATACCATGCAGACTGTACTCTGGCTATTTCTTTATGAAAGTATCTTTCCAGAGAAAGATATTTTCTTCCTAGAATAAAAGTCCTTCCATTTCCAGAATCATAACAAGTCATCAAATTGTGAAGACCAAGATCAATAGATAAATAATGTCCATTCTGGGAAAGCTGCTCTGGTTCTTCAATCTCATAGATAACGATAATGTCACATTTTTTATTTTCCGGTGGATAGATCCGCAGCTGTTTTATATGATCCATGTCCCTGAAAATCTTATTTTCAAGATATAGAAATTTTTCATGGATCCCGTATGTTTCTTCCATATAGATTTTCAGTTCCTTTGGCAGAGACAACCGCAGCTGGTCTGAACCTTTCTCATGCCGGATTCCCATCTGCATATATGTAACAGGTATATTGTCCTGTTTAAAACGGGGCGGATTTGGTTCTTTGATTCCTCCGGTCTTTTTCAGGACATAAAAAGATTTCCATGCTTTGTCCAGCTGTTTACAGGTTTCCTGCGCTGTCTGTGACGGAAGTTGTCTGTACCACAGATTTCCTTTATGTGCTTTTTTCTGATAGTACCAGTCAGGATACTTTGCCAGTCCCAATTCTTTATAATGATGACGTTCATAGTTGCAGATATTCCAGAGTTTAGAAGCTGCATAACACATATGTCCTATGATATTGGAATATTCCGGCCGAATTTTTACAGATGTTCTGTGCGACAGTAGCATTTTTCTTCCCCCTAGACATTCTTGTGGATGGAGATTTATATTCCATCTTGAATTAATACGACTTGCTCTGATATTCAATATAACGACGGATATTTTCCTCAGATACAGATCCGATTGTTTCCACATAATAGGAATGATTCCACAGCTCTCCTTTCCATAGCTGGTTTCTTATTTCCGGAAAACGTTCGAACAGTTTTCTTCCAGTAATCCCCTTCAGATACTTAACGATTGCTGTTATGGACAACTTCGGTGGAGCGGATACAAAGCAGTGGACATGATCACCTTCACCACATTCGAATAGATGGACGGTAAATCCCTTATCCGCAGCAATCTGCTGCACCAGTTCCTGAAGATATTCCTCGATTTCTGGTTTTAATATCTTTCGCCGGTATTTCACCGACCATACCATATGGTAATTGATATTACACACGCAAGTCCTATAATGTATAAGTTTTTCTTTCATACACATAGTATAACATGAGGAGTAAAAACGCGCAATGGAGAATCGAACATATTTTCGATTTCTTATATGCCGATTACGGCATTAATATCAAGAGCAGGGAGATTATTATATGATTTTTAAGGTGCATACATGCACAATCTTGCGCTTTCATCTCGGTAATTGAATTGCCGAGGATTCCCGCTTATTGTCCTAAAATACCATTTTCTTGTCTTATGATGAAATACTGTCATACCGATCATTGCTCCAATGGAGCCTCCGATCAGTGCAAGTATGATCAATTTTTTCTCTCTGACCCTCCACTGTCTTGTCATCGCTCTCCATTTGTCTAGTCCATACAATGCAAATGTTATAACGTTGATCATGATCAGATATAAATGAATATATGCTGATTGCATTTGTAGGTTTCCTCCCCATATCCTTTTTATTTTAATCTGTATTTTCGATTTTTATTATTGCCTATTTGTTCTATATCTTGTGTCAAAGCTTTTAATAATTCTTTCGTTCTGGAGGGTTTTAAATTTAATAAATTACAAAAATCCTGAATCGTATATTCTTTACCCTCTTCCATAAATTCAAGTATTTTTTTATAATTTTGTATTGTCTTTTTTGAAATCTTTTTATCGCCGTTTTTTATCGCCGTTTTTTTATCGTCGTTTTTTATCGCCGTTTTTTTATCGCCGTTTTTTACATTATCATAGGAATAATCTTCATTTAATGGCACAATAAGTCTGAATACATCACCTTCTATGAATTCTGGTTCTTCTCCTGAATAATATTTCGAATATTTAAATATATTTCTCACTCCTGAACCTAATCGATCTGACCATCCTATATTTCTAAAAAATGAAGCAATAATCGGATTCTTTGGATTTGGTTCCATATTATCAGGTGTAATAATTCCATCTCCTGATGACCGATTCGCATTTTCTGTATACATCCTATCTTTTTCTATTACAAATTTAGCTGTATATGAACTCGTAAATTCTCTATGAATCAATGTATTTGCAATCATTTCCCTGGTTATAATATTCCTCAGATTTTTTCGTTCCACCCCTTCTATAAAAAATTTATCAGACAAATGTTTTCTTCCAAATTCCATTAATTGATCGTAACTTTCTATTAAGTTTGTTCTAATGATCTCCCGGTCATCATAGCGATCCACATTAACTCTTCTTACCAACGCATCCGTTTCATAAGCTGGACAAATATCCATGATCAGATCATCTTTTCCCAGCAACATAACTGCTGCCAGATTATATCCACTTTCTCCTGTTGCTCTGTCCTTTCCATATAATCCCGCACTTCTCAATAATTCCTCATCACTCATACTTTCCCAACTATGCACACTCTCAATATTATTTGTTGCCATTTTTCTAATTCGTGGCAATAAATCTAATCTAAAATCTTCCAGTGAAATATAAGGATAAATCTGTTTCTCTGTAAACCTATTCTGTTTTCTAATATACATCATTGCAAGTTGGGCTGTTGCAGTAACTTTTACATCTGCATCATCTACTCTGTCATAAACTTCCTTTTTGAAACTGTGTACTTCTGCGCTGACTGGTATATGAATATGAATGATCGTTTTTCCTTCATACTTTATAATTTCCGGTGATAGATATATGGTTGGAGTAAACATATTGGGATTACTGATAATCTTTATAAAATTTTTTACCATATCTCCTGCTGCATTTTCAGGGACTCCACAAACAGTCCCATCGTCATCTACTCCAAGGTAAATATCTCCACCAAAACGATTCAGAAAGGAGCATACACTTTGATATACATCATTTTCTATTTGGTTGCTGCATTTTTTAAATTCTACTGCTATTGTTTCACCTATCTGCAATATGGTTCTTAATTTTTCTTGATCCATAGTGTGTATTCACCTCTCCTTTATTTTTTTATTTGTTGACATAAAATATACCAAATGTTAGTATATTAATAAAGAAAGGTGCTACCGATGACGGTTCGCCTGATGATTAATACGTTATAAAAATAACCGCTTAACTTTTCAGGCTAGGGCGGTTATTTTTCTGTCTTGGCATCATGCTTTCCACGACTGTAACCAAGACCATAAAATGTCGCACACAGTGATATCACTGCGATTAAGTTATCTATTGTTAGCATAATTTCAAGTCCCCTTTCCGTCAGATTTCTCTCCTTCAAGAGATTCATCTATGTAATCGGGGCTAGAACTCCCCGTAGGAAGCAAACCGCCATTCACGTCAATGTGATGTAGCACCTTATCTCGTGTTCTATCAAATTATTTTCTTTGGATTAATATGAATCTAATTTTTATGTTTTTACTCCTCTAATTTCAATCGTTTATCTTATTGTTTGTAATATCTCAAACACCTAGTAGGTTATAGAAACACGCTCCGGCTGGACTTTTTTATTTACCTCTATTCATCATATATTATTTTATTTCCTCAATTGGAATATCTCCATAATTTTTATTATAGTAATATCTACGAAACATCCATACACCATCCCAATAAGCATAATTATTAGGAATTTTACGTATTCTAACCACCTTCTCATAATCCTTCAATTGGTTTTGTATGTTTCTTGTTCTTTCATTGTCCATTTTATGTATATCTACAAATATTACACTCAAAAAAACAGCCAAACTGAACATTGCTATACTTAATATTGCTGATATTTTTTTATTTATATTTGTCGTTAGTCTAGATATTAGATACTCAAAATTAACAAGTACAATTCCTACTAAAGAAATATAACTTTCATACAGTGTTCTTCTAGGAACTAAAGATACTATAAAAAGTGGCGCTACTGCAAAAAAAGTCACTACTATTAAATATATAGTTAAATATAATTCTCTTTTCATTCCTAAATTGTACATCATCATAACTGTTGCTGCTGCAATTAACAATAACGCCACTACATCTAATAACAATTTAAACGCATTTAAATGTCCATATATTACTATCTTACTCAAATACAAATTATTGAATTCTATGTAAACAATAGGAATAATATACATGCACACTAATATTATATTTTTTTTCTTTTCTAATTTGTTTCTAAAAATTATTAATAATGTCAAACTAATTATAGCTAAGGCAATAAATACTCCAAAATTTTCATGCATTTTCCCTGCAATTACTAATCCATTCATCTTACATGAATTAATTAAATCCACTGCCCCATTATTATTTATTTTTCGATATCCTCTCACCAAACTTTCTTCTGTATAAAAAATCTTTGGAATCATTACCATCAATATAGTTCCGATTATATTAGCAATTTCCCAATCAATTGCTAAAATTTTAGAAAAATTTCGTCTTTTTTTAATAAGGTACAACATAACACTAATAGAAATAAAATTATTCACTAAGGTACTATGTTCTACATAAAGCTGACTTGATACTCCTAATACAAAAACTATAATAATCATAAATATTTCAAAAATATTTTTTTCCTGTCGTTCTTGATCACTATATTGGATCAAACATAAAATAATTAATGTAATCCATATTGGTGGTATATAATTTTGAAAGCCACTTGCCCAAGTATATACTTCACTAAATAATGCTGCTGGTACTCCAATAACTAATATCGTCGAAAGTATATACGTCTTTATATCATTACAACCTAAAACATACGGAACCAATATACAAATTGACGTAATACCCAATGCACGAATTATTACACCTAACCATTTAATTTTAACTAAGTAAATAATCCCCAAGTTTCCCAAGAATCTACCATTTCCATAATATAATGCATAATGTATAAATTCACTATTAGTCTTCATTCTTAAACCTAGAAAATTATAATCATCTGAACATAATGGTGCACACCACATAAGAAATGCAATTACCAAAAATATTATGAAAAACAATATCATTTTTGAATTTTTTCTATTTATTTTATCTTTTATCATTTGTATTTATTACTCCAATCTTCGTTATTTTCTTCCTTAAATCTAACTACACTTAATATCACTAAAGTCTTACAATTTTTCAAAATTTTATCTTTTCAAAACTCTCGCTAATAATTGTATCCCATATAAAATTGGCTTAAACAGACCATGCGTATACATATTCATAAAATACGTTTCTAATTTTTCATCTAATGAACCTTTCTGTCTCATATATGGTATACATTTTCTGAAACTTTTATTTTTGTATGTATCTATAATTTTCTTTTTTGAAATTTTTCTTATTTCTGGTTCTGTTGAAGTTACACCTTTTACATTATAATGATTTAAAACTTCATGCCAATAATCCCAACGAATTCGATTTAAATCTTCATCTGAAAAATGTTCTTCTAATTTTTTAATCAATAATAACTGTTGTTCTAATCTATCCTCATAAAATTTATGTGATGCTGATTCTAAATTATCAGAATTATAGTAATATTGATTAAATGTAGTTCTTCTTATCTTCTTACATTTTGAAATAAAAATCTGATTAAACAAACCATCTTCTCCCATTTTAAGATTTGTATCAAATCTTAGATGATTTTCCTCTATAACTTTTCTTGATAAACAGCACATACTTGGCCACTGCTGCCTAGACTGCATCCAAAATTGATTATAGTCTTTAAAAATATCTTCGTGCGTCATAATTGGTTTCAAATAATCATTTTCTAAAATTTTCACGCCACTTTGAACGAAATCTTCATCATCTATAATCTCCAGGTTCTTCAGATAATCTGGTCCTACAGTATCATCACTATCTATAAAAAATATCATTTCCCCTTTAGCGTGATCTATGCCTAGGTTTCTTGCAGACGATACGCCTCCATTTTTCTTATGAATTACTTTTATTCTATCATCCTTTGTTGCATAAGTATCACAAATTCTACCACTTTGATCTTTGGATCCATCATCTATTAAAAGTAATTCAAAATCTTTTTCTTTTTGTTTTAATATACTTTCAATACAATTGCTAATATATTTTTCAGTATTATATACTGGTACAATAATACTTATTTTGGGCATATTTCTTACTCCTTAATTAATCTTCTTACAAATGATTTTAACCTTTGTTTACGAGCCATTTTTTTCTCATTCTTTTGAATATCTAATAATCTTTTTTCATATATTTCTATTATTCTATCATATTGATTTTTTTTGAAATATTCATTTATTTTTTCATCTTTTTTATTCCTATTTTTAAACCAATATTTTACTTGGGGTTCCTTCAAAATATTAGTTATATTTTCAATTACTTCCTTATGTTGATTCTTCACTTTTAGTTGCTGAATAATCACATTTTCAATAGAATTAGACCAATAATCTATAACATATTGTGATGAAAAATCATATTCTTTTCCAAATAATTGTACATACAAATTATAGTTCTTCAATATCAATTCTAGATACTGTGCGTTATATCTTCTACTCAATGATTCTTGAACACTTACGTAATTATAAAAGCATTCATCCATACAATAATAATTATCACAATATCTTAAAAACTCCACCACAAAAATTCGATCTTCCCATGTATTTCTTCTCTCGTCAAATTTAATCTGATATTGGTCTATAATTTCTTTTTTATATATTTTATTCCATGCAAAATCAAATACAAAGTTTGCTCTATCTTCTAATAAATTTAATAATGGTGGGAGAATTTGTGTTTTTATATATTTTTTATTTAATAGTTTATTTTTTGGATTCTTATGAAAATTTTCTGTTTTTTCTCCTGTTTCAGATATATATCGCCACCCAAAATCTAAAATATCTGCCTCATTATGTTTTAATATATTTATAATCTTTTCATATGCATCTGTGTCCATAAAATCATCTGAATCTACAAATGACACATACTTTCCGCTTGCATTTGCTAATCCTATATTTCTAGCTGTACATGCTCCTCCATTTTCTTTATGTATCACTTTAACATTTTCTAGCTGTTTATATTTATCACAAATTTTTCCACTAGCATCTTTTGATCCGTCATCAACTAAAATTATTTCTATTTCTTTTGTCATTTGATCTAATAGACTTTTTACCGCTCTTTCTATATATTGTTCTGCATTATATACTGGAATAATCACTGTAATAAAATAGTTTTGCATTCTTTCTCCCTTGTTCAAATCTTATTTCTTTTTTATAAATTTAATCATGTCATAAAAAATACTTTTTTCATATTGATTCATAGAAGTTAACCATATACATACAATATACAAAACACTATACGCTATTACTTCTATTAAAAATAATTTTATTGAATTAATAATTAATATCTTATTAACTATATACACCCCTGCAATACTAAATATAACTGGGACAACGGAGATTTTTGCTATATTTAACCAAAATTTAGGGATGTCTAATTTTGTTACCTTGTAATAATATATATTCATTATAATTCCATTTCCTATAACATATGCGATAGCCGTACACACTGCTGCTCCAATTATCCCATATTTAGGGATTGCCCTATACGTAGATATAACATTCACTACAGCAATAATTGCATATATTATAGATCTAAATTTATGTTTTTTTTGTGCCAATATTGTATTATATGCAACATTCTGTATTAGCGGAATTGCTAATGGTATCATTGTATATAAGGCAATATAGTATGCTTCCATATATGCATCGCCTGACCAAAAATGTATAAATGCTTTTCCAAAAACTATATATCCAGAAATAATAAATGCTATCACTAAATATTGAATTCTTCCAATTCTTATTAACAATTCTGATAATTTTTCTATTGGCTGATCTTTTATAACCATCGTTGTTATTCTTGATGAAAATACATTACTGATTGCAGACGACATGCTATTTACCATTGAAGTAAAAACTCCACCTATATTATATACGGCTACCGCAACTGATCCTATTAATGCTCCAATTAATACCTTATCTGTTGCCCAATATAACATGTCCACTATCATTCCTAAAAATACAAATGCTGTAAATCCCCATATTTCTTTAAGCATATCATAGTTCAATTTATCATATTTTGCCTTTACACCAATCTTTCTTTTGCAATAGTGTATGTAAACATATCCATATATAATCTGAATTACCAAACCAACTGCAGCCATTCCTATGGATCCCTCTCCCATAAAAAGAACAACTAAGTTAAGTATCGGTAACATAACAGTTGATGTAATATCCAAGATTCTTCTAAAAATGTATTTTTCATATGATATTAAAACAGATGAATATACACTCAAAGGGAACGATATCGCTGTACTTACAGACATTATTATCATTAAAATACGAAGTTTATTAATTTCTTCTACTGAAAGTCCTTTTGCAAATAATGAATCAACAAATATAGTTATTACTCCTCCAACAATTAACACTAGCAGTGCCAGTACTCCATAAATTTTAAGGAATAATCCCATTGTTCTTTCCACTTTATCTTTATTTTCTTCTGCTCTTGCAGCTGTTATATACCTTACAACTGCTGATCCCATACCAAAATTTAAAATAGATAAATAACTAATTATCGAATTCGATAAACTGTACACTCCATATTCCGATTGACCTAGCATCTTAAGCATAATTGGAGTATATAATAATGGTATAATTGTTGTAATTGCTATATTAACATACGATAGCAGTGCTCCTGCCCTTAGTTCATTTACTTTTTTCAATTCTTTTCTCCCTATTTTTTATAATTTTATTACATGCTTTTTTAATTTACCATATATTTTATTAATCATATATCCAATTATTGTACAAATGCAAATTGTTATTACATATATTAGAATACTAAATCTGATCTTTAATAGTTGATTTTGAAAATAATAGTACAAAAAGAATGTATGTATCAACCAAATTGGTGCTAGAATATAAATAGTACAAGTCAAAATGAGAATTCCCAATCTATTATTT
>ENA-OROQ01001573-OROQ01001573.1-human-gut-metagenome-genome-assembly--contig:-NODE-1573-length-10756-cov-9.78871_pt1 | contig 10756 bp, 4 predicted proteins | sample MGYA00242136_ERZ509062 | MGnify/ENA primary metagenome ERZ509062 (study PRJEB26280, sample SAMEA2338735) | human gut metagenome | biome: human gut; feature: human-associated habitat; material: faeces...
CTCATGTACGGTTCTTAGGGGAGAAGGGGGCAGCAATGCCCTTGACTCACCCGATATTGAGAAACAGGGGGATTTCTTTGTAGAATCACCCATCATTCTTCTGGCGGCAATTATCTGGTATTTAAAGATTTACAAAAACGGCATCTATTGTACATTCCCGCATGCGGTGGAACTGCTGAACAAACCGTATTCAGATCTATTTACTATATTAACCTCTTATCCGGAGCTGGAGAACTACCTTTCACCCTTTATGGACGCCTGGAAATCCGGAGCTCAGGATCAGCTCCAGGGGCAGATTGCCAGTGCAAAAATCCCGCTCACCAGAATGATTTCACCACAGCTTTACTGGGTAATGACGGGTAATGATTTTTCCTTAGACATCAACAACCCGAATGAACCGAAATTGCTGTGCGTAGGCAATAATCCCGACCGACAGAATATTTATTCGGCGGCCCTGGGATTGTACAATTCCCGCATTGTAAAGCTGATTAATAAAAAAGGACAACTGAAAAGTACGGTAATCATTGACGAATTACCGACTATATATTTCAGGGGACTGGACAATCTGATTGCCACGGCACGAAGTAACAAGGTAGCGGTCTGTCTGGGCTTTCAGGATTTCAGCCAGTTAAACCGCGATTATGGTGAAAAAGAATCCAAAGTAGTGCAAAATACTGTGGGTAATATTTTTAGCGGCCAGGTGGTCGGGGAAACCGCCAGGACACTTTCAGAGCGGTTCGGAAAAGTACTCCAGAAGCGGCAGTCCGTATCCATCAACCGGCAGGATGTGTCCACATCAATCAACACGCAACTCGACTCTCTTATTCCTGCCTCCAAGATAGCAAATCTTTCACAAGGAACATTCGTTGGTGCCGTATCGGACAACTTCGGAGAGAAAATAGAACAGAAGATATTCCACGCCGAAATCATCGTAGACCACGAAAAAGTCAGCGGGGAAGAGAAGAATTACAAAAAAATACCCGTCATCAATGAATTCAGGGACAGGGAGGGAAACGACATCATGACGCAGCAGATCGGACGGAACTATGACAGGATCAAGGCGGATGCGCAGGCAATCATTAACATGGAAATGGAACGCATTAAAAATGACCCGGAACTCTGCAGGCGGCTGGGACTGGAGAATGAAGATGACAAAAAGAAGAGAAACGGGAAACAGGAATAAATGCGCATTTTCCCCTCCATAATTTTGAAAGAATCGAGTAGGAGGAAAACGAATTGGTATTCTTCCTACTTTTTCGTTTTCCGACCTCTCACACCACCGTACGTGCCGTTCGGCATACGGTGGTTCCTATTTTGGGCACCATTTGAGATAGCAGTCCATGAACTCCATATAGCCTGCCTTACGCAATTTATCATTGGACATTACAAAGGTTACTATTGGGCTGTTCGAGACACGCCAATAACCTAGACGAGTGTTTCCCCATTGATATGCCTGCCACTCAGAGACACCGCATTTCTTTAAGTTTGCTACTCGGGTTTTGGCATTCTTCCATGATTTCCAGATACACATGCGAATACGTCGTCTTAGCCATTCGTCGGTTTCAATACAAAGCCTTTTCATTTGTGCAAGGCAGAAGTAGGCAATCCATCCTCTTATGTAATCTTTGAGTTTCTGTTTCCTTTTCTCATATCCCCATCCATTACTCCGACTTGTCAATTCTTTGAGTTTTGATTTCATCTTGTTTTTGGATTTTGAGTGTACAAGTAGAATACAGTCCCCTTTCTTCACATAAAAGGAGTACCCTAAGAACTTTACTCCTTTCACATAAGATACGACCGTCTTTTCATGGTTCACTTTAAGGAAGAGTTTCCCTTCTATGAACAGAGTTATCGATTCCCTTACACGTTTGGCGGCACGTTTGGATTTGCAAAATATCATCGCATCGTCTGCGTAACGGACAAAGGGGTGTCCACGTCTTTCCAGTTCCTTGTCCAATTCATTGAGCATGATATTACTTAACAGAGGACTTAGAGGACCTCCTTGGGGAGTTCCTTCTGTACTCCTCTCGAACATTCCTCGGTTTATTACACCGCTACGAAGATATTTGTGTATCAGACTTATTACCCTTCCATCCTTTATGGTACGGCTGAGTATTTCTATCAGCTTGCTATGACTTACCGTATCGAAAAAGCGTTCAAGGTCGAGGTCGACTACATATATATAACCTTCACTCACTATCTTTTGCGCCTTACGGAGAGCATCATGGCAACCCCTTTTGGGACGGAACCCGTAACTTGTCTTGGAAAACTGACGCTCGTATATCGGCGTCAACACTTGGTTTATGGCTTGTTGCACCAATCGGTCTACCACTGCGGGGATTCCTAAGAGGCGCTTTTTGCCATTGTCCTTTGGTATCTCTACCCTGCGTACAGGGTTGGGACGATAAGTCCCGGACTGCAAAGAGATTATCAGTTCATCCTTATTGGCCTTTAGCCATGGCAATAATTGTTCGCATGACATCTTGTCGATACCGCCACTTCCATTGTTCCTGACTACCGCCTTATAGGCTTTGTTCAGGTTCGATGGACTAAGGATGATTTCCAATAGGTGTTCTTTGTCAAATGGTACTTCCACGATGTTGTCTTCGGTCATCCACATGAAAGTCTGCACTCCCTCATACCATTCGGATTCCGTCCTAGCTCTTTGAGGGAAGTCATGAGCTTGGGCTGATGTTTTCTGCATTCTTTCTTTCATTTGGTAACTTTCAATTACTATCGTTTAATTATTAGGTTCGGTCCTTCATGGGAATATCGACAATCCCACTACTATGACCTCTGCTGACTTCTCACGGCAAGCGTTACTCCATACATTTCGTAAAGACAACTATTCTGTATGTCCGTGAGACCTCCTCGGATAAGGGTATTAACTTTCTATCTTATGTCTGCTCCATTTACACCAACCGTTTCCGAATAGCTATAGGGCTTTGGTTTGTTCAGCAACCTTACCCACGGTCATATGCCTTATATGAAGTTTCTGTTCGTCAGACCAGATATTTGCCGCCAGCTTCTTTCAGATTCCAACTCGCGAGGGACACCATTGCTATTGGCTGTATGATTCCCGCTATTAGGGCTCATTGGGGACTTGCACCCGGTAGCTAATAACCATGCCGAGCATACTGAAAAACGGCTCTCTTCGTGATGAAGAGAGCCGTCCTATATTCCCTTATTCACACAATACCGTATTTCCTCAACTTGTAATACAGGGCAGTCCGGCTGATGCCGAGTACACGGGCGGTAAGGGTGCGGTTGTTACCGGTCTGCCCAAGTATCCGAAGTATCTGCTGCTCCTCCTTTTCCGGACAGACAATCATGTTTCCCAATTTCATGCCCTGATCCAGATTCAGTTCCTGTGCGGATATCCGCCCCTCCCCGGCAAACACGACGGCACGCCGGACGGTATTCTTCAGTTCACGGATATTCCCCGGCCAGCCGTATTGCCGTAACACGGCAGCCGCTTCCCGGTCGAAGCCCTGAACCGGTTTCCCGTATCTTGCGGAAAACTGCTTCAGAAAGAATTCAGCCAACGGAAGGATATCCTCCCCGCATTCGGAGAGCAGGGGAACCCAGATAGTGAACTCGTTCAGACGGTGGTACAGGTCCTCACGGAAACTCCCTTCCGCAATGGCCTTCTCCAGATCCGCATTGGTGGCGGCGATAAGGCGGATGTCAAAGGGGCGTTCCCTGACTGTCCCGACCGGCAGGTAACGCTTTTCTTGCAGGGCACGAAGCAGTTTCATCTGATTTACGGGAGCAAGGTTACCGATTTCATCAAGGAACAACGTACCACCTTCGGCAGCCTGGAATAGTCCCGCCTTGTCACTGTCCGCACCGGTGAACGCCCCTTTGCAGTACCCGAAGAATTCGGATCTGACAAGGTCATCGGAAACGGCACCGCAGTCCACGGCTACAAAAGGCTTGTGCCTGCGCAGGCTCCGCTCATGAATCTCGGCGGCAATATGTTCCTTACCCGTACCCGAAGCTCCACGAAGCAAGACGGACATGTCGGAACGGGCCACAGGACCTATCAGCCGGTACATCTCACGGGCCTTTTCACTTTCACCACGGTAGAATTCCGTGTTGCCATGCTGCGGACGGCTGAACTCTTTTTCTATGACTTCCCAAAGCCGGTCCGGCTGTACCGGCTTGCAAAGGTAATTGGAAGCCCCAAGCTGCATGGCTTCCACCGCATTCTCCACCTGGCCGTAACTGGTCATAATAAGGAACGGGATGGAATAATGTTTTCCCTTCATCCACTTCAGCAACTCCATACTGCTGCCGTCCGGCAGGCGCAGGTCTGCCAGGACAAGGTCGAACTCCTTAGCCTGAAGTTCCTTACGGGCTGCCGAGAGTGTAGCCACATAAGCGGTTGCCATACCCTTTTTCTTCAGCCAGTTACTGATACTGCGACTGAAGACAACATCATCCTCTATAATCAGTATATTTTTCATTTGCTTATTTTATATTCTTCTTCATATTTTCAGCACAGGCAATTAGTTTCCCGGCAGCTTCTCCTACTTTATAGATACACCTTATCTGTTCTTCCGTCCAGAGTTCCGGTTCAGACAGTACAATAGTCTGCAGTTCCTCTATCGGATAATCAAGGCGGACACTTGTCCACAGGGGAAGGTTCTTGTGCAGGATCTCTCGGACTGTCTGACGCTCATCCCTCTCCAATGCCCCGTGCAACCTGTCAAGGTCCTTGCGGCTTTCCCGGATGAAGATACCGAGCATCTCCCCCTTGTTGTCCTCCCCGGTCAGAATCAGGGAAAAATCCGGTTGCCATACCGTCTGCCTATTCCCTCTGACGATTCGGGAAACGGTTTCCAGCAGCTCATTCATCCGGAAGGGTTTACGGATACATCCGGCAAATCCCCGGGAAAGGTACTCCTCTTCCGGGTTCATATCGGCAGTCACGGCTATGACCGGAATTGTTCCGGCCCTTTCCATATTGGATGAACGCAACAACTCCAGCAGCCCGAACCCGTCCATGTCAGGCATGCGGATATCCGTCAGCAACGCGTCATAATCCTCATCCCGCAATCTTGCAACCACCTGACGGAAATCGGTATAACAGTCACATTCAACCCGGTTTCGCCTGAACATCTCACGTGTTGCGGAAAGCTGTCTCGGGTCATCGTCAAGAAGGAGAATACGCAGTCCTTCCGTTTGATAGTCAGACGGAAATTGTAACTCTTCCTTCAAGAAACCGCTGTCGGCAGGGGAAAGGGGAAGAGATACCGTAAAACAGCTGCCTTCCCCCGTGTGACTCTCCACCCCGATGGAACCGCCCAGCTGTGAAACAAGCCGGGAAACGATGGCAAGGCCAAGTCCGAAACCGGAAACGCCGCGGGCATTATCAAGCCTTTCGAACGCATCGAATATCCGTTTCTGCTCCTCATCATTCATTCCCGCTCCCGTATCCTGCACTTTGATACACAATTCGCCGACGTTGAAAGTCGCTTCCAGCCGGACATATCCTTTCCCGGTAAATTTCAAGGCGTTGGAAAGCAGGTTGTTCACAATCTGCTGTAAATGTCCCTTGTCACAACTGACAACAGCGTTCATGCCGGAATACCGGGTCAACAGTTGCAATCCTTTCTTTTGAACGAGCGGCATGTAATTGTTGGTAATCTCCCTGAACAGGGTTTCCAGACAAAAGACGGAAATATTCTCCCGTGCCTGTCCTGTATCAAGCAGATAGAAGTTCATTAGCGTGTCCACCAGCGAAAGCATATAGTCTGACGCATGTCGGATATTTCCGGCGTATTCCTCCTGCATAGCCCTTTCCTGTTCGCCGGGCAGCAGCTCCGCCGTTGCTCTGATAATGGCAAGGGGAGAGCGCAGGTCATGGGCGATAGTCAGCATCATACGCTTTCTGGATTGGAGGAGCTCCGTGTTTTCCCTGTTGAAAGCTTCCAGCTGACGCCGGTATCGGTTTCGCCGGTTCAACTCCCGATGTATGATGATATAAAGTAAAATAGTCAGCAATGAAATAAAGACGGCAAAGGTGGAAACCGTATAAAAGGACCGTTCCCGTGCCTTGAGGAACTGCATGTAACGTTCCTCAAGGCGTCGGTCAGTCTCCAATTCAAAATCTCTGATGATACCGTACAATCTGCAGTTTAATGCTATATTGTTATTGAACAGACGCTCCATTTGTACCAGCAGACGTTCACGCTCAGTCTCCTGCCGCCCGGTCAGTTCCCTGTTTAAAGAATGAAGTATACTTGCAGTTGAGACCTTCCGGTCTTTTTCCGCAGGTTGCAGCCGTTCCCGTTTTTCCTTCTGTTCCGAATAAACGGATTTTCTCTTCTTGCGTTTAAGAAAGGACCAGAAACTTTTCTTCGGAACTTCCTCTTTGACTCCAACAGGCGCTTTCTCATTGCGGATATGGGATGCAATCAACGGGATTTTCCGGTTTATGATTTCACCAGCTTCACGAAAACGGCTGAACGTATGCATTACCGTGTCAAGCAACTGTTCCTTTCTCTCCAGAAGCAGGCACAGCGAATCTATACGCACCCGTTGTCCGGATGCATGCACATAGTGCTTCAAGGACTGTAATGTACCGCATACCTCGTTTCTCCTTTTCTGATAAGTACTCCGGTCATTCTCGTCCCACACACTGACCGTCTCTCCATAAGTGGCCAGATCCAGAAGGCCGGCGTAGGCTTCTCCGGTCAGATGCCAGAAATGAAGCAGTTCCTGTTCATCCTGTTGCAAACAGTTTCGCTTCATCTGTTCCTTACGGAAGAGACAAATGGTCAAGACAAGCAGGAATATCAAGATAATATATCCTGAGAATATTTTAATTTTTAAACACATAAAAAATCCTTATATATCATTTCATAACACATATATCACCAATTCGACATAAACAAGCAAACACAGTTCCGTAATATCTCATTTATCATTAGTTATTCATTATATTTGTGAATAAATAATGCCATTCACAGTACAACAAACAGAAATCTGTTCACAAAACTCATTTTGAACACACTCAATTACAATAAAAATATATTATATTTATTTTTCTATCAATTCTATTATATAACAACATTCATTAAAAGCAAGTACTATTTGCTATATGAAAGTACTTCCAAAAACATCATTTCTATTCAAATCAGATTGTACTAATCGTACGCAAATGATTACCTCATATTACATCCCCTTTTTTATGCACTGAAACTTAGGAAATACCTAAATCCGTATCTTCGTAAACAATACAAGACAGGAAACAGTTGTTTACCGATAACTTTCATACCCTTCTCTTCACCCTCCACTTATGTTAGTCAACAGATATGGGAACACATACATAATGCAAACACTATTTGTTTAACCAAGTATAGGACACAGTCTTCCATAGCCGGATTAGTAAAAAACACGTCTTATCATTTACATACAGCTCCCCAATCGATAAAATATTTCAAAGCATATTGTTCTAGGATAATACTCTTAAAAAAACTTTCTTGATTTTCCAATATTTCTTTCTTGATTTCCCAAAATATAATCAATTATATTCCCAAACAAATATTCACATTCTAGATTCTAGACATATGGCGACATTTAAATCTACAGATTAAACTGTCCCGTTCTTCTATGCCCCAAAAATCGAAAAGTTAAAGTTATACCGAGTTCTACCATGAATTCGTAATGCTTCATGCAACTATCATTTCACACAGAATTGATTTCTGCCGGCATACAATAGTGTATGCTCTTGCCAGCTTTTTCAATAACATCTAATTATTTCAAATGAAAGATTAATCACCAATGGGAAAAATCAGATTGTTTTTGGGGAATAACAAAAAAGGGAATCTATATATTCATAGAATTCAGTAGTCTCTCCGACTATAATCTTACAAATGTTACCTTTGGGGTCAACTATTATTTTGGTAGGATATCCCTCTATGGCATAATGTTGTGCAACGTTTTCTGAAGGTGTGTCTAAAACATTTATCCATGAAAGTTGATGCTTTCCCACTGCCTCTATCCATTTAGATTTTGTATCCTTGCAGGCAATACTGACTATTTCAAGTTTGCCTTTATACTTATTATACATCTTTTTCATATTGGGTATTCCTTTAATACACCAACCGCACCAACTCCCCCAAAAATCAAGTACTACATATTTTCCCTGTAAAGATGGAAGAGAAAAACATTTGCCGGCAATATCCGGCAAGGTAAAAAGGGGAGCCGGTTTGCCCGGTTGTATTTTCTTTTCAGCTAGTGAATGGAGTTCCCAGTCTTTATATTGTTTTTTTGCAAAGCGATATATTGGCGCCATTACCCCTTGTCTCGCACTTGACGATAAAACGTCAAGCATTTTGCCTTTCTCCTTTCCTGGAAGTTGGGTTAATAAATAAACGGATAAATTTTCATCAGGATGCATCGTTATATATTGCATTTTCTTTTGCCATATTATTTCAGTATATATTTGAATACTATCGTATATATTTCTAATTTTTTGTTCAGACAATTTCTCTTTGGGGATTTGATAACATGACTTTAACAATGAATCAAGTTTAGTCTGTTCAACAGAACATGACGCAAAGAATTCATTGTATGCTTCATAAAAATCAGAACCACTAATTTTAGAGTTATTTATTGTGCCTTTTATTCTTACTGCGTCACCAGGAAGCAGTATAATTTCTAAAGGTTTGATTAAAGCAAAAGGCTTTCCTACTTGCATAGTGATTTTAGGAGATATAATGATCTTTTTTACTACACTGTCAACTGTATGGTAAGAAAACGTTCCTTTTTGCATTGCTATAGTGTCAATATGCTGTTCGTTAGGATTATCATAGGGTAGGTTCCGAACTAGTATGGTATCACTTTCAACACCGTTCAATACTCCACTTATATTGGATTTAGGAGTGAACGTACATGCATATAGACAAGTACTTATTAATAGAAATAAAAGTATTTTCATAATTATAAAATATAGGGATTACATTAATTCTAAATTAGTATATTTTCCGACAAAATCAGATTTCATTAAAATATATCCATTATTGATATTCCAACCATGCGGTAGCATTTACATTGGTATCAGTTTTAAACCGTATCCATCTTCCATGGAATCCTTCCGGAAATTGAAAAGTAAAAGTTTTGCCGGGCTCTACTCTGAATTCGTGATACTTCATGAAATTATTATTTCCTGTAGGATCAATCTCTACAGAAAAAGTGACTGTTTGTGTGCCTTTATGTGATAATGTTAGTGTCTTTTTATCGTAGAATCCTATTAAATACGGGTCAGAAGCAATTTGAGCTTTGACATCTGTGTTCAACCAGGGACCTCCTTGACCTATGGGTTTTCCCATTTCCCAAAGGTCATCAATACACCCTGCCCAAACAGCCGCTTTTTTATCTTTTGAGACAATTATATGCTCATTTCCTTTGCTTTTATTGAGGTCTACCCCCGTCATTATGAGAAGGCCACGATAAGAAGCGTAGTCGTTAATGCCAAAGGAATGACTGCATATAGGACGTATTTTGGCGTATCCGTCGGCATTCTCCGCTGGTAGCTCGTAAAAAGTTCCGTGGCAATTAAATAAATCTCTTTCTGTTACCACTTCCCGACAAATGCGGAAAGTCCCTTGTTTTTTCTTTGAACTGTATTCTTTGTTTCCTAATGGTAATCTCCAACGTCTTCCTTTGTCGTCGATTACTAGTACGGAACTTTCTTCAATTGAGATAGCTTGCTCGGGAATGGCAAATTTTTCAAGAATGAATTGTGACGTTTTAGGGGCGTCCTTATGGACAAGTTGAAGGGAATCGGTCAATTCATAATATCCATTGATTGTTATGTTACCATCTTTATGTTGTTGTGAAACAATTCCCAAAGTTCGTTGGTTATTTCCTAATCCGTATAACAATCCTCCCGTTAATTTAACTGCTTCAACTGAGGCCAAGCCTTTGAATAGGTTATTATCATCATTTGTTCTGTTATCTTTTGTTGTATAATTAAAGCAGACTGTTGCCATGGTAGACTGATCCACTTTTACGCGAACCCATTCTCCTTTTTCCAATGATGAAAAAGTCGTGAGAAGTGACTTCCCGGCAGGAACTGTCTCTTTCTTTACTTCTTTCCAGTGATTATTTCCTTTTTCATCCATTTCAAAAGTAAATGTTGTTGTTTCTTTGCCATTATTTTTTATCCAGCAACTACGGTAATCCCAGCCGGTAAACAAGAAAGGGTCAGAATAACTACCTGCCGCTACCTGATCATTTTCCCAAACGGAACCACTGGCTGTAGCAGGACCCAATTCATCAGGTTTACTTAAAGATGTAAACCACAAGTTGGAGTTTGATTGTCCCGGTCCTTCTATATTTCCTTTCGCCTTACGTTTATTTAAAAATTCTTTTTGGGCGGCATCGTCGCAACCAAAAACGAGCCGGTCTTTCCAACGGGCAAAATCTCCGATGACTTTTAAGTATGCGGAGCGCGGACGTATTCCGGCTGTATTACCCGTTGTAAAAGTTTCGGGAAACTTCCAAAACATACCGTGCATAGTCATTAAATATTCGGGTTGGTTGTGTGTGCCAATGTCACGGATACGCGGCCATTCGGTATTCCATCCATGAGCACCGTCGTAAGAGTGGCTTGCTTTGGGTAACCGGTAGAATTTCCAGCCATCTTCTATTTCCCGGACACCTAAAATAATGGATTTGGAGTCCCAGCCGGTAGCCCATATCGGATCTGTTTCGGGATATGTATTTCCATAAATACCTCCCG
>ENA-OROQ01001591-OROQ01001591.1-human-gut-metagenome-genome-assembly--contig:-NODE-1591-length-10568-cov-3.56131_pt1 | contig 10568 bp, 8 predicted proteins | sample MGYA00242136_ERZ509062 | MGnify/ENA primary metagenome ERZ509062 (study PRJEB26280, sample SAMEA2338735) | human gut metagenome | biome: human gut; feature: human-associated habitat; material: faeces...
AGTGAGATGCTTCATCTTAAGATTTTTGATGTCAATCTCCAGTTTGGATATGTGGTCTGTAATGAGAATGGAAAAGAGAGGATCATCCCTATTGGTATTCCATGCAAGAAGGCAATGGAACGGTATCTGCAAACAGCCAGAACTGTTTTTGTGAAAGATGAGAAAGAAACAGCATTATTTACAAATTGTTCAGGGAAAGCGATGAGCCGTCAGGGATTCTGGAAAGTATTAAAGGGATATGCGGATGATGCCGGTATCAAAAGGGATATTGCCCCGCATACATTGAGACATTCTTTTGCTGTGCATATGCTGCAGAATGGTGCGGATATACGAAGCGTTCAGGAAATGCTGGGACATTCCGATATTTCCACTACGCAGGTTTATCTGGGCATGAATATGAATAAAATGCGTGATGTGTATATGAAAACACATCCACGTCATTAAAAACTTATTATTTATGAGGATTGCTATAATGTCAAATGAAAAAGCTTCTATAGTCTGTTTTGAACAGTTTATAGAAGCTTTTTTAACTGAATCAAGTAAGTCCCCTGCTTTAATTGCGAAGAGCAATAAGCAGTGGGTGGCTGAATAGTTTTTTCCTGTAATGTCATAACATGTGCTATTTACAGATAATGTAATTACAGCGATCCATCTGATCAGAAAGTATGGAATGTTGTTTATAAACAATAACGGATCAACACATCTCAGCAATTGTATACAGAAGACGTTCGGATTCTTCCCATCCAAGACATGGATCGGTAATAGATTTTCCGTAAATATGATCACGTCCGATCTTCTGATTTCCCGGTTCAATATAACTCTCGATCATAAGCCCTTTTACCAGAGTATGAAGTTCCGGGTCTACCTGGCGGCTGTGGAGAACCTCTTTTGCAATACGAACCTGCTGGTCATATTGTTTATTAGAATTAGAGTGGTTGGTATCAACGATAACAGCCGGATTTTTAAGGTTTTTCTCCTGATATTTCTCCCAGAGAAGACGAAGATCCTCGTAATGATAGTTCGGGATTGCCTCCCCATGTTTATTTACGGCACCGCGGAGAATTGTATGAGCCAGTTCATTACCTGTTGTTTCTACTTCCCAGCTTCTGTAGATAAAACGATGTCCACCCTGAGCTGCTACAACGGAATTGAGCATGACTGCAAGATCGCCGCTGGTTGGATTTTTCATACCTGCAGGAACTTCCATGCCGCTGACGGTAAGACGATGCTGCTGGTCTTCCACAGAACGTGCACCTACTGCCACATAAGAAAGCAGGTCAGAAAGGTAACGGTAATTTTCCGGATAAAGCATCTCATCTGCACAGGTCATACCACTGGTCCGGATTGCATGGATATGCATTTTACGGATTGCTACAAGCCCTGCAAGAAGATTTGGCTGTTTCTCGGGATCCGGCTGGTGAACCATACCTTTATAGCCTTCTCCTGTTGTTCTTGGTTTGTTTGTATAAACACGTGGAACAATCAGAACCTTGTCAGCTATTTTCTCCTGAACATTGCGTAATCTGGTAAGATAGTCCAGAACAGCATCTTCATTATCTGCTGAACAAGGACCGATGATTGCAAGGAATTTATCGGACTTTCCGGTAAAAACATCACGCAGTTCTTTATCTCTTGCATCTTTAACAGCCTGAATTTCAGCATCAATGGGATACTGATTACGGATTTCTTCAGGGGTTGGTAATTTTTTGATAAAATCGAATCCCATAGTAATATCTCCTTTGTGTCTATTTGTCTTGCTTTTTTCGGAATTTATTATAAACCATTCCTATCTGAATGTCGATAGCCAAAATATTTTCGGATGACTTTCTGCGATCATATCAAGCGTTACTGTTCACTTCGTTCTCAGTAACGTAGCCAAAATTCATTCCAGATTACCTGCGGCAATGGAATTTTGGCATATCCATGCCAAAACACCTCGCGGGATAGTGGAGTGTGAATAGTAACTATCAAGTCTCTTGATCAATATGCATTATTTACGGGGATTGCTATAGTTGTTTTGCAGTATTTGTAAACTGTGCAGGATGCTGAGCGCCAGTTCGCTGCAGAGAATCCCGTACAGATATCCCCGGATTCCCAGAACAGGGATTGCAAACAGCACGAAACTGATCCGGATGCAGACGCTGATCACACTGTGCAGCAGGCAGATGCCGGATTTTCCAAGGCCGTTGAGTACGCTGGTGAGAGTGGTGTTCAGGTACAGAAAAGGACAGATATAGGACATGGTATGGATATAGATTCCGGCTGTCTGACTGTGAAACAGAAAATTTCCAAGAAATTCTCCAAGAAACAGAAAAAAAACCAAGCAGGATCCGCCTAGCAGCAGACAGTATCGGAAAATCCTGCCGATCACATATTGGATTCGCTTTTGATACCCCAGAGTCTGCAGCTGGGTAATGGAGGGAATCAGCATGGCCGCAGCCGAGTTTGTAAGCGTAGCGGGGAAAAGAATAAGCGGAAGTGCCATCCCTGTAAAGATTCCGTAAACACTCAGGGAATCTTTGGGAGTAAGTCCTGACATTTGCAGCCTTGCAGGTATAAGAATCACTTCAATACTTCCCAGAAGGGTGAGCAGTATTTTATTCATGGTAAGAGGAACGGAAATATGGAGCAATTTTCTGAGAACAGAAAGCGGTCTTCTGATATTCCGGATATTATAATGTGTTACCTTAAAATGCATACTGACTGCGAAAAGAGAAATAAAAGATGAGGCTATTTCCCCGATAAGATTTCCGCCGACTGCAATTGCCGGAGTGATGTTTCGCCCTTGCGATGCACAGATCAGATAAAGAATATAGCATCCGCCTGTGCGGAAAAGCTGTTCCAGAAGTTGGACTCCTGCGGGAAATCCGGCCTGTTTTCTTCCCAAATAATAGCTGCTGATACAGGTATGAAGTGTACTCAACGGAATACTCAGAGAAAGAATCCGTATCAGACTGGAGGTCTGTGACTCTTTCAGAATCTGTACTGCCCAGAAATCCGCATAGCTGTAAAGAAACCAGGAGAATACCAGGGAGAAAACAACAGAAAATACAGTTCCCACGACAAAATAATCTGAGATATGACGACTGGGATTTTTGGAAACTTTTTCTGCGGCAGTGAGGCGGGAGATTGCAGTCTGGATACCGGAAGCGCAGATGGACATGATCAGAATCTGCAGTGGAAGTATAAGCTGAAAGATACCAAGCCCATGTGCACCAATAGTGTGTGACAGGAATATTCTGTAAAAGAACCCCATAAGTCTGCTTAACAAACCGGCAAATGTAAGAAGTAAAGTTCCTTTGATAAAAAGTTTTTTTGACATAATGAAAAATCCAGACCTTTTCATGCGCAGCAGGTGCGAATATCCGCTTGACTAAAAAACAGTAACCTGCCGAAACGCCTTTACAGCAATATATGAACAAAACAGCCTTGACAGAACGGTTTGTTTCTGGTAAAGTAATCATGAAATCCGAGGGAAACACTGGGAATTAAAAAACGAGGTGAGAAAATGAAACTCTCAACAAGAGCCCGTTATGGCTTGAAAGCATTGATAGATCTTGGTTTGCACAGTGCGAATGAAGCGATATCTTTACAGAGTATTGCGGAGAGACAGGATATTTCCACAAGCTACCTCGAACAGCTTATGGCCATGCTTAAGAAGGCCGGTCTTGTAAAGAGCAGCAGAGGGGCTTACGGCGGATACCAGCTTGGCAAGCCGGCAGATGAGATCTCGGTCGGTGAAGTCCTGCGTGTGCTGGAAGGCAGCCTGGAAGCAGCAGCCTGTCCCGGGATTGAGAATGACGGAACCTGCCATGGCAGTGATGTATGTGTGGCAAAACTCGTCTGGAAGAGAATCAATGACAGTATTACAAGCGCTGTCGATACCCTGATGCTTGGTCAGCTGATCGAGGAAAGCAGAAGAGTACATGAAGAAAAAATGGAAAGTCAGGGCATGGAAGAAAATGTACCGGACATACTTAAATAAAACAGGAGGACAAGAAAATGGGAAAAATGATTTATCTGGACAATGCAGCAACAACTAAAACAGCACCGGAGGTTGTCCAGGCAATGCTGCCATATTTTTCAGAATATTATGGCAACCCGTCCAGTATTTATGATTTTGCAGGCAAGAGCAAAGAGGCGATCACCAAAGGAAGAGAGCAGATCGCAGAAGTTCTTGGAGCAAAGAAAGAAGAAATTTATTTCACAGCAGGTGGTTCCGAGTCTGATAACTGGGCTCTGAAGGCTACCTTTGAGGCATATAAAGCAAAAGGAAACCACATCATCACAACAAAGATCGAGCATCATGCAATTCTCCATACCTGTGAATATCTGGAGAAACGCGGCGCAAAGATCACATATGTAGATGTAGACGAGAACGGTATTGTAAAACTGGATGAACTTGAGAAAGCAATCACACCGGAAACAATCCTGATTTCTGTAATGTTTGCAAACAACGAGATTGGTTCTATCCAGCCGATCAAGGAAATCGGACGTATCGCAAAAGAGCATGGAGTGCTTTTCCACACAGATGCTGTTCAGGCATTTTGTCAGGTTCCGATCAATGTGGATGAATGCAATATTGATATGTTAAGCTCCAGCGGACATAAGATCAATGGACCAAAAGGAATCGGTTTCCTCTACATTCGTAAGGGCGTAAAAATCCGCTCCTTTGTACATGGCGGTGCACAGGAACGTAAACGCCGTGCAGGTACAGAGAATGTGCCGGGAATCGTTGGATACGGTGCAGCAGCAGCACGTGCAAATGCATCCATGAAAGAACGTACTGACAAAGAAATCGCTATCAGAGATCATCTGATCCACAGAATTGAGACAGAGATTCCTTATGTAAAAGTAAACGGTGACCGTATAAAACGTCTTCCGAATAACGTAAATGTCAGCTTCCAGTTTGTTGAGGGCGAATCTCTCCTGCTGATGCTGGATAATTATGGAATCTGTGCATCCAGCGGATCTGCCTGTACATCAGGTTCTCTTGATCCGTCCCATGTACTTCTTGCAATCGGACTTCCGCACGAGATTGCACATGGTTCTCTGCGTATGACACTCAGCGAAGAGACAACAATGGAAGATGTAGATTTCGTAGTGGACAGATTGAAAGAAATTGTAGCGCACTTAAGAAGCATGTCTCCATTATATGAAGATTTCATGAAAAAACAGAATAAATAACAAAACAGAAGATAATTGTTTGTATTTTTGTAGCTACAACAGAAATAATATTAAAAGAAAGTCAGGATAACAGGAGGAAACACAAATGGCTTACAGTGAAAAAGTAATGGATCATTTTCAGCATCCGCGTAATGTAGGAGAAATAGAGAACGCAAGTGGCGTAGGTACAGTGGGAAATGCAAAATGCGGTGATATCATGAGGATTTTTCTTGATATCGATGATGAAACACATATCATCAAAGACTGCAAATTCAAAACATTCGGATGTGGTGCGGCAGTTGCAACCAGCAGCATGGCAACAGAGATGGTAATGGGAAAAACCATCGAAGAAGCTATGGAAGTTACAAATAAGGCAGTTATGGAAGCCCTGGACGGACTTCCGCCTGTAAAAGTACACTGCTCCCTGCTTGCAGAGGAAGCAATCCATGCGGCTCTGTGGGATTATGCACAGAAGCATCATATTGAGATTAAAGGTCTTAAGAAACCAAAGTCTGATATTCACGAAGGCGAAGAAGCAGAGGAAGAAGAATATTGATTATAGCAAAAAATCTGAATCTGTTTGTAATCTGAAATCGTTATTTATAAAGAAGGGGCGGGTGATACTCATCATCTGCCCTGTGCTTTATATTATGGCATTATATGATACCAGGGACAAAAGATATTTTGTGAAGCAGTTCCCGCAATTTTTATTATATGATGCTGCTATAAATATTTTCTGCAGGAGGTAGAAATGACAGGACTTACAAATGAACAGGTGCAGGAGAGGATTGCAGAAGGAAAAGTTAATGTCAACGAGAACCCGAATACCAGAACCTACAAGCAGATCATTTTGGAAAACACGCTCACATTTTTTAACTTTTTAAATATTGCATTGCTTGTTCTGGTGCTTTTTGTGAGATCTTATAAGAACTCCATGTTTATGGGAATCATTCTGATCAATACAGTGATAGGTATTATTCAGGAAATCAGAGCAAAGAAGACGATTGACAAACTTGCAATCCTTACAGAGAGTAAAACAGTAGTTTTGCGTGAGGGGAAGAAATGGAGTATTTCCACAGAGAAACTTGTTCTGGATGATCTGATCTTTCTGAAAACAGGAGATCAGGTTCCGGCTGACGTAAAGGTACTGGAGGGAACTGTAGAAGTAAACGAGTCTCTACTCACCGGTGAGTCGGACAATCTGTCCAAAAGCCAGGGAGACGAACTTTTTTCAGGAAGCTTTGTGACATCAGGGGAAGCTTGCTGTCAGGTAATCCATGTTGGAAAAGATAATTATGCATCGCAGATCACAAGTGAAGCAAAGGAATTTAAACGTCATAATTCGGAACTTCGCAATTCTCTGAATGCGATTCTGAAGGTGATCAGTATCATTATCGTGCCTCTTGGTGCCATGTTGTTTTACAAGCAATATATGATCGTAGGAGATACACTGAAGGATTCTGTGGTAAATATGGTTGCCGCAGTACTTGGAATGATCCCGGAAGGCCTGGTACTTCTGACAAGTGTGGCACTGACATTGGGTTCTATGGTTCTTGCTACAAAGAAGACACTTGTGCAGGAGCTTTACTGTATTGAAACGCTGGCGAGAGTTGACACGCTCTGTCTGGATAAGACCGGTACGATCACAGAAGGTACCATGAAGGTTGAAGATGTGCAGTTGTATGATACAGCACAGACAACTGTTGTACAACATACAGCAAAATTTGATCCGGAAACAGGGGAGCCTGTTCAGAATGTGTCAGCATTAAAACCGGAGGTTACGGTATCAGCAGAGAAGGAAAACGGACAGATACAGGAAACAGTAAATTTAGAAACGGTATCTCAGGAAGAAAGACAGAAGCTTCAGGAAATTGACCACATTATGGGAAATATGATGTCAGTTCTTCATGATCAGAATGCAACAGCAGATGCGCTGAGAAAGCGCTTTCCTTCAAGAAATGACCTGAAACTGATCCATGCCATTCCTTTCTCCTCAGACAGGAAATACAGTGGTGCTGTTTTTGAAGGAAGAGGAACTTATCTGATGGGAGCTGCACAGTTCCTTTTTCCGGAAGGAAATGAAGAACTTCTGGAACATTGCAGCAGTTACGCACAGGAGGGATACCGTATCCTTGTTCTGGCTCACAGTGAACAGGAGACAAAAGGAACGGAACGCCCGACAGGACTTGAACCGTTGGGACTGTTTCTCATCACTGACGTGATACGTGAGGAAGCACCGGATACTCTGGCTTTTTTTGACAGTCAGGGAGTTGACCTTAAAGTTATCTCAGGAGATGACTGTCTCTGCGATTGCAAAGAAAGCAGGACTGAAAAATGCCAATCATTATATCGATGCAACAACAATCAAAACTCCGGAAGAAATGCAGCGTGCAGTTGCAGAGTGCAGTGTATTCGGGCGTGTAACACCACAGCAGAAGAAACAGATGGTACAGGCTCTTCAGTCACAGAAGCATACAGTTGCGATGACCGGTGATGGTGTAAATGACGTACTTGCACTCAAGGAAGCAGACTGCAGTATTGCCATGGCAGCAGGAAGCGATGCAGCTAAAAATATTGCAAATGTCGTTCTTCTTGATTCTAATTTCGGGGCAATGCCTCATATTGTAAATCAGGGCCGTCGTGTTGTAAACAATATCAGAAGTGCGGCATCCATGTTTCTGATCAAAACAATTTTTTCGGTTTTACTGTCATTGATCACAATTTTCTTTGGAGATGCATATCCCTTTGAACCAATCCAGATGTCACTGATCAGTGCCTGCGCAGTGGGAATTCCTACATTTCTTCTGACACAGGAAAATAATTACAATAAGATTGACCATACATTCCTGAGGCACGTATTTATGAATGCATTTCCTGCGGCAGTAACCATTACAGGATGTGTATTTACAATCATGCTGGTCTGTCAGGATGTATACCATTCCAACGTCATGCTTAATACAGCCTGTGTTCTGGTTACGGGGTGGAACTATATGTCTGCACTGCGTACAGTTTATTCGCCGCTGAACACATACAGAAAAGTGATCATTTATGGAATGCAGTTTGCATTTTTTATAAGTGCGGTTGTATTGCAGGATTTGCTGACACTGGGTTCTCTGGAATTTGGAATGATCATTCTGGTATTTGTACTGATGACATTCTCTCCAATCCTGATCGAAACTATTACAGAATGGATTAGGAGGATTTATGAGAAGTCACTGGACAGAGAAGATGAAAACAAAGGATTTTTTGCAAGATTTTTGGAAAGAGTCCAGAAGTAAAAAACGAGGACAATCTGTAAAATATGCAGATTGTCCTCGTTTGCATTATGCGGTCTGCGTTATGCAGATTAATGGTTTATTTCTTTTTGCACAGCCAGAAGCATCCAAATGCAGGGATCATAACACCTTTAGCTTCCATCTCATGTCCTGAGATAAGATCAGTGTATATGCCGTCATCTTCGTTGATCCATGCAACCTTATCCTGATCGCTGAAGTTATAGATTCCGATGAATTTCTCCTCTGCATTTTCGCGTACGATTGCAAGGATAGAAGAATCCCAGGTATCGATTGTACGAAGATCAGCTGTTGTGTCAAAAACGCTGTGTGAACTTCTGATATGTTCCAGATGATCCAGTGCGTGGAAAAGTTTTCCCTGTACTGTATCTGCGATATTTCTGTTTGGAGCAAGTGACCAGTTGAATTCTCCTCTGTGAAGATAGCGGGAATCAACTGCCTTATCAGGATCATCTTTATAAGAATAGTCGTTTACCTGACCAATCTCATCTCCGCTGTAGATTACAGGGATACCTGACTGGGAAAGCATAAATGCATGAAGTGTGATGTCATAGCGCACACTTCTGTCAACACCAACTACATTTCCTTCAAAACCATATTTCTCAATGCCGCACAGAGATGCGGTAGTACCGCAAAGTCTTGCATCACCCAGACGCGGGTCATCATTGTAAAGTTCACCGCGGCCAAATGTATCCGGATATTTGCCTGTAAAGAAATCATTCAGGAATTTCTTATGAGAAACCTCATCGATTGAGAAATTCTTCAGGAAATCATAATCCAGTCCCCAGCCAATATCATCGTGGCAACGCAGATAATTCTGGAAGATGTATTCTTTTGGAAGAGATCCCAGAATATCCAGCTGTCTGCGAAGCAGAGATACATCTTTGGTTGCAACTGTGTGCCAGGTGCTTGCCATAGTAGTAACGTTATACAGGATATGGCATTCCGGCTTTTCAAGTGTACCGAAATATGGAACAACTTTTTCAGGAGCCATGACAACCTCTCCGAGAAGAAGGACTCCCGGGCACACGATCTCGCAGATCATACGCATCATACGTACGATTGTGTGAACCTGTGGCAGGTTGCGGCAGTTTGTTCCAAGCTGCTTCCAGATATAAGGAACTGCATCGAGACGTACGATGTCAACACCCTGGTTTGCCAGATATAACATATTGTAGACCATTTCGTTAAACACAACAGGATTTCTGTAGTTTAAATCCCACTGGTATGGATAGAAAGTAGTCATGACATGTTTGTGAAGGTCATCCAGCCATGTAAAGTTGCCCGGTGCGGTAGTTGGGAATACCTGTGGACAGGTCTTCTCATAGAGAGCAGGAACATCGTAGGTATCAAAGAAGAAATAACGGTCCTGGTATTCTTTTTCACCTGCGCGAGCCCGTTTTGCCCACTCATGCTCTTCGGAAGTATGGTTCATAACGAAATCAAGGCAGATGTTGATGCCGCGTTCATGGCATTTGGAGGTAAGCTCTGAAAAGTCCTCCATAGTACCAAGCTCAGGCTGCACTGTGCGGAAGTCAGCTACTGCGTAACCACCGTCACTTTTTCCTTTCGGAGATGCGAGCAGAGGCATCAGATGAAGATAATTGACATTACATTCTTCCACATAATCCAGATGTTCCTCCAGACCTTTTAAAGTATGTGCAAAATTGTTTACATACATCATCATGCCTACAAGGTCATTGCGTTTATACCAGTCCGGATCAGCCTCACGCTTTTTATCAGATGCCTTTAATGCTGAATTTCTGCTGTTATAGAAAGCTTCCATATTAGAAGTAAGATCATGCAGATATGTCATGACATCATCACGATCCTGATATAATTCGCAATATAACCATTTCAGCTCATCATAATGTTTCTGAAAACGTTCATTATATAAAGTAAGATCAACAGGAACGTCCAGTTTAACAGGTTCCACTTTGGAAGTCTCGACCTTAACAGGTTCTACTTTAGAAGTCTCGACCTTAACAGGTTCTACTTTGGAAGTCTCGACCTTAACAGGTTCTACTTTGGAAGTCTCGACCTTAACAGGTTCCACTTTGGAAGTCTCGACCTTAACAGGTTCCACTTTGGAAGTCTCGACCTTAACAG
>ENA-OROQ01001601-OROQ01001601.1-human-gut-metagenome-genome-assembly--contig:-NODE-1601-length-10513-cov-2.5589_pt1 | contig 10513 bp, 4 predicted proteins | sample MGYA00242136_ERZ509062 | MGnify/ENA primary metagenome ERZ509062 (study PRJEB26280, sample SAMEA2338735) | human gut metagenome | biome: human gut; feature: human-associated habitat; material: faeces...
AGGAGCTGCTGATGTAGAGGGAACAGTGGTTTTGCCGAGTGGTGAAGAACTGGCGCATATCCGTTCATTGCATGACGGGATGGGTTACTTTGAGTATAAGCCCGAAGAAAAGGCGGGTGTGGCAAAAATTGATTATGAAGGCTCCACTTATCAGTTTGACCTTCCGGAAGCTCTTCCACAAGGATATGTACTCCGAATCGATAACCGGCGGGAAATGTTGGATATCACTGTAGCCCGCAGTTCACAGGCAATGAAAGACACACTGGCTGTTTTTGTATCTTCTCAGGGGCGACCTTACAAATGTATGACACTGGACTTTGAAGATGAATTGAACTGCCAATTCCGGATTTCGACTAAAGAACTACCGCCCGGAGTGCAACAGATATCTCTGGTCAATCTGAAAGGGGAAACGTTATGCGAGCGTTTTTGTTATGTGATGCCGCGTTCTTCCATGCTCCTTGCCTGTAAAACGGATCACGCCCTGTATCGTCCTTTTGAGCCGGTGACTTGCCGGATTAAAGTGAGAGATCATCTGAATCGTCCGGTACAGGCCAATCTTTCTGTATCTATCCGCAACGGTGTAGAGTCTGATTTTCGGGAATACGATCATTCCATTTATACGGATTTGTTGCTTGTCTCCGATCTGAAAGGCTATATTCATCAACCCGGTTTTTATTTTGAGAACCAGTCTGCCGAACGTTTCAAAATGTTGGATGTCCTTCTGTTGGTACGTGGCTGGCGGAAGTATGACCTTTCCCGACTGATAGGTAAACGTCCTTTCTTGCCTCGGTATCTTCCGGAGACCTCGCTGACCCTGTATGGACAGGTCGAATCTTATTTCGGTAAGGCGTTACGGAATGTCGGGGTGAGTATTCTTGCGCGCAGGGATTCGGTCTCTATTGCAGGTATGACAAAAACGGATTCATTGGGGTATTTTAGTGCGCCGGTAGATGGTTTTAGCGGTTCTATGGATGCTCTCATACAGACACGGAACGAGGGAAAGAAGTGGAACAAGCAGGCAGTCGTGAAGTTGTTCCGTAATTTTGAGCCTTCCTTACGGAAGCTTGATTATTATGAGCTGAATCCGGAATGGAAAGAGGCGGGTGATTTGAAACAGTTGTTGGACACCTTGGATATTGCTTATAAAGATTCTGTATTCGGACCGGATCATCATTTGCTGGATGAAGTGGTGGTGAACGCCAAGCGTCTGAACTTGTTATTGAAGCAAACTGAACGCTTTGAAAAAGAGATTCTGGGTTATTATAATATAACGCAGGTGGTAGATAAAATGCGTGATAAAGGAGAAGCGGTGTACAATCTGCCTATGCTGTTGAAGGAATTAAATCCTAATTTCAGATTGAGTGATTCGCTGAGCCTGCACTATAATAACTCAAGAGTTTTATTTATAGTCAACGGCGGGGTTTTATCTTATGGTAAAACGGATTATGTGTTGGACAAAGATGTGGATGCTATTAAATCTATCATGCTTTATTATGATCAGGCAGGGGGGGAATCTGTTTTTGTGATGAACAAGCAGAGTAATAGAGTGACGAAATTTACAGCAAATAATTTTTGGAGTGGTCGCTGGCAGGATGGAGATTTGAGTGATTTGTCTTTGCAGGATGCTATAGGTGCGGATTCCGGACCAGATGCACTTTGGGGTGAGAAAGATAGAAAGACTATGAAGAAAGGTCCGTTGCAGAAATCGTCAGTAGTAGTTTGCTCCATCACTACGATTGATGACTGGGACCCGAACAAAACTTATAAAGCCCGGCGGGGGATTCGTCATACCTATATACAAGGATATAATGAGCCCTTGGAATTTTATTCACCAGCTTATCCTGATGGCGCTCCTCTCTATACGGAAGATTCTCGCCGCACACTATACTGGAATCCGAATGTGAAAACGAATGAAAAGGGTGAAGCAGTCATTCGATGCTATAATTCCGATAATTCGGCGCCGTTAATAATAAATGTAGAGACATTGTATAAAGGTAGTCCGTCATCATTGAATATCTACTCTATAGATTATTAAACTCGATCTATATTATTCATATTCATATAAAGTCCTGCTAAAGAGGAAGAAAGGAGTTGTGTTTCTTGCAGCCAACGTGTGTAAATCGTTTATGAATGATTCTCTACGTTTTTTGAATGATTTTTATAATGTAAAATCTACACTCATTCGTATCTTTGCTGTAGATAACAACGAAATAAACTAATATTATGAAAATGAAAACTAATATAATCTTTAAAAAACTAAAGTCATTCGTCAATCGATGTCTTTTTCCTGATTATATGTGCTGTTTTATCTTCCTGCGTTTATAACGCTGATATGCCAATAAAGAATTTTTAGTGAACCAATAATTTAATATGTAAAAAGAAAAACGTTATGAAAAGACTATTTCTTCCCTTATTAGGGTTTTTGTCGTTGGTGCTGATGTGCTGTAATGACAACAAGGAATCAGGTACGGATTCCTATGACCCGAACAAACCTGTCACTATTGACTATTTTACGCCGGATACCGGTCGGGTAGCAGAGAAAGTGATTATTATAGGTAATAACTTTGGAAATGACAAATCTGTGGTAACCGTATTATTCACAGATAATATGGAAAAGGAGAACAAGGCTGCCGTAGTGGGAGTAGATAATACTACGATTTATTGTATGGCGCCACGTCAGGCAGAAGGTTTCAATAAGATTACGGTTAAGGTGAATGATCAGACTGTGGTGGCTGATGAGACTTTTAAATATTCTGTGTCTGAGAATGTATCTACTATTGCCGGTGATTTTGTACGAGCTGATGGTGCCGGTAAAGATGGAAGTCTGGCTGAGGCAACTTTTGGGCAGATGTTTGGTGTTGCTTGCATTGATGAGCAGTCAGGTATTGTAGGTCAGGCATGGGAAAATAATAGTGTACGTTATGTCTCCATAGACGAAGATGCTGTGATTACTATACAGAATGGACCTGTCGTTGGGAAAGTGGCGATATCTAATGATAAAACATTGGCTTATGGTGCTACCATTAATGGTGCTAATACCGTTTATGTCTATAAGAAATCGCAGGCATGGGTTCCTTCTCGGCTTTGTGATATCAGTTCAGGTACTGACCTTTGGGCTGTCGCTTTGGATGGCGACAATAAATGGTTGTATTATGTTACAGCAAGAGGTCGTTTAGGACGTATTGAAGTCGATAATCCAACTAATAATGAGATTTTGTTTGAACATAATGATTTTAGTGGCGGTCCTTTCGCTTACATCGCTTATAGTGCTTTTGAAGATTGTTTCTATGTAACTACTGATAAAAATAAGATTCTGAAAGTTTGGGTAAAAGAAGATGGTACACATGCTTACGAGCAGATTAACCAGAATAATACAGGAACTACAGACGGTTTTTTGGCTGATGAAGCAAAATTCCAGTATTTACGTGGTCTTACAATAGATGAAGATGGTAATATTTTCGTTTGTCAGGGGGATAATAGTCACGTAATACGTAAAATCGCTTATGATGAGAATATGGAGAAAAGATATGTAACTACTGTATTGGGTACATCCACTGTACATGGAACCGATGATGGTTCACCTGATATTGCTTTATTTAATGGACCTCAAGATATTAGCTATGACGGGAATGGTGGTTACTGGATTGCTATGCGCTACGAGCCGGCATTAAGAAAGTATTCAATAGAATAAACACATTAATCAGAATTTAATCATGAAAAAAATAATAAGCATCTTATTTATAGTATGCAGTCTCTTTTCTTCTATGGCATACGCTCAGGGAGGGTTGACATATTCCGGTACTGTCATCGGTGAAGACGGATTGGAACTCATAGGCGTGAGTGTTGCTGTGAAAGGGACATCTATTGGAGTAATCACCGACTTGGACGGAAAGTTCCGCTTAAACAATATTCCTCCTAAATCTACCGTTGTGTTTTCCTATGTAGGTTTTGAGAATAAAGAAGTGAAAGTAACCGAATCTAAAGAGCGTGAGACTATTGTCTTGAAACAAAGTATCAGTAGTTTGGATGAAGTAGTGGTAGTAGGTCGTGGTTCACAGCGTAAAGTTTCTGTTGTGGGAGCTATTACTTCTGTTGATCCGGCACAGTTGCAGGTTCCCGCCACTTCTGTATCCAATATGCTTCAAGGTCGTGTGCCGGGCATCATTGGTGTGACTCGTAGTGGTGAGCCGGGCAATAACTTCTCTGAATTTTGGGTACGCGGTATCAGTACGTTTGGGGCAAATGCTTCGGCACTGATCTTGATTGATGGTGTAGAAGGTGACTTGAATACACTCGACCCTGCAGATATTGAAAGTTTCTCAGTTTTGAAAGATGCTTCGGCAACTGCCGTATATGGTGTGCGTGGTGCCAATGGCGTAGTAATTGTAACTACCAAGAGAGGTAAAGCCGGTAAGTTAACTGTTAACTTCAAGACAAATGCCACATATTCCTATTCTCCCCGCATGCCGGAGTATGTAGATGCAGTGGGCTATGCAAACCTTGCTAATGAAGCACGTGTTGTCAGAGGTAAGAATCCGATTTATACTAATTCTGAAATCCAACTGTTCCGTTCCGGTCTCGATCCGGATCTTTATCCGAATGTGAATTGGAGAGATGTGATTCTGAATGACTATGTGATTGACAATCAACATCACCTGAGTCTTTCTGGTGGTGGTACCAATGCACGTTATTATGTAAGTATGGGTATCATGAACCAGGGAGCTGTTTTCAAACAAGATAAGTCGGTAAGTAAACATAATACTAATGTGGATTACCATCAATATAATTTCAGAGCGAACGTAGACGCCAATATGACTAAAACAACTCTACTCTCTTTGAATATGGAAACGATTATCACTAAACGTAATTCTCCGGGATATGGTGATAATAACAATGCATTATGGTCGGCGCAAGCTAATCTTCCGGCAACAATCGTTCCGGTGAAATACTCCAATGGTACTCTTCCATCATTTGGTAGAAACTCGGATGAGGTTTCTCCTTATGTACAGTTGAACTATACAGGGTATAAGATCAGTGAAACACAGGCCACCCGTATGAATGCCAGTCTGAATCAGAAGTTGGATTTCATCACAAAAGGACTGTCTGCAAGAGGCGTATTCTCATTTAACTATACCGGCTACTTTGACCAGTATCGTACCAAGACTCCGGACTTATATTATGCCACAGGAAGAAAGCAGAATGGAGCATTGATCTCTAAACGTACATCGAGTGCTACTGATATGACTTACAGCGATTATCGCCGCATTGCCCGTCAGTATTATTTTGAAGGAAATATCAATTACGAAAGAATCTTTGGCGAAGACCATCGTGTGACCGGATTACTTAATGCCTACCGTCAGGAAAATAAAGACTCTTATCTGAATAATGATGATGACGACACCACATTGGATGAAAGAATTCGTTCCATTCCTAAACGTTATCAGGCTATTTCTGCTCGTGCTACTTATTCTTATAAGGATACTTATATGTTTGAATTCAATGTAGGATATACCGGTTCCGAGCAATTCAAGAAAGGCAACCGCTACGGGTGGTTCCCGGCAGTAGCTTTGGGATGGGTGCCTACTCAGTATGAATGGACGCGTGAAAAACTTCCGTTCCTCGATTTCTTCAAACTCAGAGCTTCTTTGGGTAAAGTAGGTAATGACCGTATCAAGAAAATCCGTTTCCCGTACCTTTCTACTGTGTCTACCGATTATAGCTCAGTAACATGGCCTGGTAGCACCGTTGGCGAGAGCCGCGTAGGTGCCAATGACTTGAACTGGGAAGAGACAACCAAAATGGATATTGGTGTAGACCTGAAAATGTTTAATGACAAAGTGGAACTGACTGCCGACACCTTTAAGGATAAAAACAAAGGTATCTTCCAGCAACGTGCCAACATTCCTGAAGAAGCAGGTTTTGTAACCAATCCGTATACCAACATCGGTGGAATGGAATCATGGGGATTTGATGGAAACATAACGTTCAACCATAATTTCACCAAAGATTTTGGAATGACAGTTCGTGGCAACTGGACATTCGCCCGCAATAACGTAACCTATTGGGAGCAATCAGGCGTAGTATATCCTTATCAGTCTTTTGTAGACGTTCCTTATGGAGTGCAACGCGGTTTGATATCTTTAGGTTTGTTCAAAGATCAGGCAGATATTGAAAGTAGTCCTGTTCAAACCTATTCTTCTGATGTGCGTCCAGGTGACATTAAGTATAAAGATGTCAATGGTGATGGTGTTATCAATGATGATGATATTGTACCGTTATCCTATTCGAATACTCCGACTCTTCAGTATGGTTTTGCTGCTGAATTCAGATACAAACAGTTTACTGCCAGCATTTTCTTTGAAGGTGTAGGTAAAGTGCAATATTTCTATGGGGGGTCAGGATACTATCCGTTTGCTTGGGAAACGCGAGGCAATGTACTTAACATTGTAGCTGATCAAAAGAATCGCTGGACACCGAGAGAATATTCCGGTGACGCCAGTACGGAAAATCCGAACGCGCGTTTCCCGCGTCTGACTTATGGTGAGAATAAGAACAATAACCGCGCATCTACCTTTTGGTTGGCAGATGGCCGCTATTTCAGATTGAAAAATATCGAGTTGTCTTATAGATTCACCAGCGCATGGTTGCGAGATAAGATTAGTGTACAGAACGCTACCTTGAGCCTTGTAGGCGAAAACCTGCATGTGTGGGATAAGGTGAAACTTTGGGACCCGGAGCAGGCATCGTCAAACGGTGCCGTGTATCCTCTGCAACGGAAATTCACCCTTCAGCTTAATGTGACGTTTTAATCCCGTTTCAATTGTAACATTATCATAAATCGTATAATTATGAATTTCAGAAAAATATATTGCATAGCCGCTATGGCACTGATGTGTTGCACAGGAAGTATGTTTACCTCCTGTGACGACTACCTGGATGTAGACTCATACTTCGATGAGATTTTTGAGCTAGACTCTGTATTTAAACGTAAGGAATATCTGGAAGAATATATCAATGGTGCCGGAAAGTTATTACCTAATGAAGGAGACTTGTGGACCAATGCTTGGTCGCCTTATCAGGGAGCTTCGGACGAGAACTTTACATCATGGAATGACTCCCGTCATAAAGCTATCCAGCTGATGGTGGACGAAGTGACTCCACAGAGTGATTTCTATAATAACTATGGTACTTGGTATAAAGGTATTCGTAAAGCCAACCTCGTCTTGGAAAGAATCAATGAATGTGAGGATATTACTACGAGCGATTTGCGTGACTTTATGGGACGTTGTTATTTCTTGAGAGCTTATTTCTATTATAAACTGGTAGAGGCTTACGGACCTGTGCCCATTGTGCCTGAGATGGCTTATGATGTGGATGCCAGTGCGGAAAGCATGTCATTGGAAAGAGAGACATACGAGAATTGTATTAACTATATCTGCGAGAATTTCGAGAAAGCATACGAATATCTTCCTTCCAGCCGTACGTCTACCCTAGTCAATCTGCCTACTTCGGGAGCGGCATTGGCATTGATGGGAAGAGTAAGACTGATCGAAGCAAGTCCTTGGTACAACGGAAATGAGTTTTATGCTGATTGGAAGCGTTCGGACGGTACCAACTTTATGCCTCAAGTCAAAGACGAATCCAAATGGGGAACAGCCGCTCTTCTTGCCAAACGTTTGATTAAGGGTTCGGAAGCTGGTAGCTTTAAATATAAGCTGCACACTGTTGAGAGAAAACTAGACACAAAACCGCTACCGGAGAATGTGCCTGACGAAAACTATCCTAATGGAGCGGGAGGTATAGATGCGCTTCGTTCTTATGCTTTTATGTTCAATGGTGAAACTCCGGCTTATAATAATGACGAGTTTATTTATATGTGCGGCTACTCTAGTACAGCTGGCGACTCTCCGGCATGGATTGCTACTCCTACGAGCCTAGGTGGTGGTAATGGGTTGAATATTACTTATGCGACTGTGAAAGCTTTCCGTATGGAAGACGGTAGCGACATCAATAACTCACCACTTTATCCCACAAATTACTGGGAAGCCATTGGTGGTAGTTCACAGTCTTTCTCTGACTATACACTTCCGTCCGATGCTGCTAAGATGTTTGATAAGATGGAAATGCGTTTCTATGCCAGCGTAGGTTTTAACCATTGCTACTGGAGCGGACTTTCTTACATCGGAACCGAAGGTAATCAGACTAAGCAGACAGTTACTTACTATGCTAATGGTACTGCTGCACCGTCGTCCGATCATCCTGAAGATTATAACCACACTGGTTTTACCTGCAAGAAGTACATTCATTATGTAGAGGATCAGCTGAAAGGTATGATGAAGTCGAAAACTTTCCCGATCATGCGTTATGCAGAGGTGCTGCTCAACTATGTGGAAGCATTGAATGAGTTGGGAAGTAATACATATACCGACGAAGAGAATGGGATTACAGTGAGCCGTGATGTAGACGAGATGGTGAAATACTTTAATATGGTTCGCTATAGAGCCGGTTTGCCGGGCATTACAGCGGATGATGCAAGGGATGTGACTACGATGCGGGATTTGATTAAGCGTGAAAGACGGGTGGAGTTTTTCTGTGAAGGCAGACGTTATCACGATTTGCGTAGATGGGGAGATGCAATCGATGCATACAATGAGCCTGTAACAGGTATGAACATTGCTGCACGTAGCACAGACCGTAAAGCATTCCATACGGAAACAGTGATCAATAATACTCGTTCGCATCGTGTATTCTCTTATAAAGATTACTTCCTGCCTATCCCTCGTACAACGATGGATAAGAACCCGAAACTGGTTCAGAATCCGGGATGGTAATTTTGCACACGAAGTACAGAATTAATAATTAAGTAAAAAACGTTTGTTATGAATATCAATAAAATACTATATCCGATACTTTTGTTATTGGTCGTTTTAAGTAGCTGTGATTATGAAAGCCCGCTTGATAAGGAGCAATATAAGAAGACACTCTATCTGATCGGCGCTTCCAGCAATCTTGTGACTAAAGAACTTGCTTATAGCAGTGAAGTGCAGGAAGGATTCATTACAGTGGGTGTAAGTGGCTCTCTTTTGATTGACGGGAATGTGGATGTGACTCTGGAAAGCCATAACAGTGTAATTGACTGGTATAATAAAAAGTTCAAGTTCCTTGCGACTGATATCAAATATCAGGGACTTGCTACCAGTGCTTTTGAGGTACCTTCTTATACTACTACATTGAAAGCCGGCGAAACTTATGCGAGAGTTCCCTTTAAAGTTAAAACAGAAGGTCTGGAGTGCGATTCGCTCTATGCGATAACTTTCAAGATTGCTTCTTCTTCTGCCGGTTATGAGATCAACCAGAAGGACTCGGCACTTATTGTATCCTTCAATCTGGTAAATAAATACTCAGGTAATTACATCTTCAAAGCTCTTCGGCACGAACTGGATAGTAATGATGAAATAGTTGCATCCACTTCTATTACTATAGTCAGAACATTGAAAGCTACAGAAGAAAATGCAGTGCGTTTCTATAACGAGCAACAGGCAGAAACAACTGCCAATATCAAGAAACATGCTGTTGTACTGAAAGTTGATGCTGGTAACAATGTCACTATCTCGGCATGGGAGGATTTTGACTTGATTGATGGTACATGTACTTATAATCAGAACTCGAAAGTTTTTAATGTAGATTATAAGTATACTGCGGATGGCAAGACTTATCAGATGGTGGGTACGTTTACCTATCAGGATGAAGATGCAGGTAGCAACTAAATGGACTTGTAAATCTAGTAACTAAATTAGGTTATCAGCAAGGTAGAAAAAGGAGCTGCTTTAAGTCGATGAAATAATAAATGGCAGGTTTAAGGAATACTTAAATCTGCCATTTATTTTATTCAGCCTTATAATTTGTGACATTGCAAGATTTGTGGTAGTTTTTGGTCGTTTTGTGTTCTCCAAGGTTAGCTGTAATCACGTATTTTTGTACTATCACTTTAAAATTATAAAAAACAAATTTCACGATGAACTATAAATTACTGTCAGTCGCCTTAGCTTTTTTATATATAGGTATAGCTACCAGCTGTTCCCAGCCCGCCCCCGACCTACGTTATCAGATTGAAGTGGACAAACCGCTACAGACAATGGAGCACTTCGGTGCTTCCGATGCCTGGAGTATGCACATCCTTGGCTTATGGCCACAGGAGAAACAAAACCAGATAGCCGACTGGCTGTTCAGCACAGAGAACGATGCGAATGGAAAACCGAAAGGAATCGGCCTGTCTCTTTGGCGTTTCAATGTCGGTGCAGGTAGTACCGAGCAGGGAGAAGCCAGTCAGATCGGTTCTTCGTGGATGCGTACCGAATGCTTCATGAATGCCGACGGAATCTACGACTGGAACAAGCAACAGGGGCAGCGCAACTTTCTGAAACTGGCAAAAGAACGGGGCGTCACTAAATTCCTCGCATTTCTGAACTCCCCTCCTGTCTATTATACTCAGAACGGCCTGGCTACCAATACC
>ENA-OROQ01001610-OROQ01001610.1-human-gut-metagenome-genome-assembly--contig:-NODE-1610-length-10464-cov-20.2619_pt1 | contig 10464 bp, 4 predicted proteins | sample MGYA00242136_ERZ509062 | MGnify/ENA primary metagenome ERZ509062 (study PRJEB26280, sample SAMEA2338735) | human gut metagenome | biome: human gut; feature: human-associated habitat; material: faeces...
AACAGATAATAGGGCATTCTATCTATTTTCCATTGTTTGCGAATTTTCTGTAAGTTATCTTTTCCAAAATAATCAGATGCATAAATACATTCAATTCCCCGGTTTTTCAATGAATACTCATTCAGACATTCTTCCCATTCTTCCTTGGGTTCACTTACACATATGGAGTATATAACCAGGTCTTTGGTGGAATACTTACTCCGCAATTGTTTCAAAGGTTCCATTTCTGCCAGGCATGGTGGACACCACCTAGCCCAAAAATCGAAATAGATTACTTTTCCGTGATGCTTCTCAAGTATATTATAGACGGGTTCCATGTAAGGCATAGATGTTTTTAGCTTTGAGTTTTCGTGAAATTCACCATATAATAAATTATTGGAAACTGGTTGCGGATTTTCCAGGTAAGATTTAGTCTGATTATATATCTGCATCACTTGTGCACGCAAATGCGGCATTTTTACAATCGAATCAAACTGTGTATGCCTCGTTGTTAAAGCAAGTGTATCATTTGCATTCAAAGAGCCAACTGCCATTTTAGTATATATATACTGGTTCAGTTCATTCTCTCCTACTGCCGACATAATCTCTTCTACAGATGGATTTTTTTTATCTTTGTATGTTATCCCATAAGCTATATAACGTTCTACCTCATCGGCAATATCATATAAACGTGCCGAAAGAATCCCTTTATTATAAAGCTTATTGATTGCAGGCAGAAGTTTATGATATCGGTCCATTTCTTTTCTCGTTTTAAACTGGCATTGGTTACCATAGGATAACAAAGCGTAATAATAGTCCTGTTTCAGTAACTCTTCAGTAAATAACGTAACATCGCCCATTGGCTTATACTTCGTCAGATACTCGTTTCTCCGCTCCAAACGAAAGTCATATTCTTTCTTTAATTCAGCCTCAAAATCCTTAATATTCAAATTCGGGTTTATACTATAATTCTGTATGTAATAGTAGGCGCTTTCTGTAAATGCCAGTATTTCTTGATTCAACTTTTCTGCATCACCTGTTACTTTGGGATGAAAAAGATCTTTGAAGTCTATTTCCACATGTATGCTATCTCCCGGGTGGATATACAAATGTTCCGCATAATTGCGAATGGAAACTTCTCTTAATTTTGCATAAACCGGAAAGCGGAATGAAAATGAGCCGTCTTCTTGTATGGGGGTACGATATTGATTTTCCATTTTCCAAAAAAATGGAATGATGAGAGTTAATTCCTTTTCTTGAGGATAAAAATCCCGGTTCAACACTTTTCCTGTGATAACAGCTTCTTTAATATATTCTTTTGCTAACGAATAACTTTCTTCTGTCTGTACAGATGATTCGAATTGAGATTTTGCCCGGTCTTTTTGCCCGCATCCGGCTAATAACAAAGAGGTTATTATCAGAAAGGAATAATAGTGTTTCATCGTGCCTGAATATTAGAAAGTTTGCAAATCTAAATAAATAAGAGTTCTTGCTCCTAAATATATGAAATTAATTTTAGGGGCAAAAACTCTTGACAGACAATTCGTCTCAATTTTAAATCTTTTACAATATATACATTTAATTTGCGAGATAAACAGACAAAGCTATAACCAGCGCACAAACTTCCTGATATACCAGTTCTTCACGATCTGCGTCAAAATGCAATAAGAGAGTAAAATTCCAATCAGCCAGGGGAAATAGCTCAAAGGAAGAGCTGTCAATCCGATGGAACGCCCGAAAGCGGTGAAAGGAATAAGAATACCTATTGCCATGATTAAGAAGGTCAGTCCCATCACAGGCCATGTGGCACGGCTTTGTATGAACGGTATCTTGCGGGTACGTATCATGTGGACAATCAATGTCTGTGATAACAAACCTTCCACAAACCATCCGGTTTGAAACAGTGTCTGGTGTTCGGGGCTGTTGCAGCTAAATACGTACCACATAACCAGATACGTGATAATATCAAAGATAGAACTGATGGGACCTACATAAATCATAAAACGACTTAGATCGGACGCATCCCATTTACGGGGTTTCTTCAGGAACTCCGGGTCCATACGGTCAAAAGGAATGGTGGTCTGCGATATGTCATACAATAAGTTCTGGATCAATAGATGTATCGGCATCATGGGCAGAAACGGCAGGAATGCACTGGCAAACATCACACTGAACATATTACCAAAATTGGAACTGGCAGTCATCTTGATGTACTTATTGATATTGCCGAATGTCTTTCTTCCTTCGAGCACTCCGTCTTCCAATACCATCAAATCTTTTTCCAACAAGATAATATCTGCGCTTTCTTTGGCTATATCCACAGCAGAATCGACTGATATACCAATGTCCGACTGACGCAATGCACCTGCATCATTGATTCCATCTCCCAAGAACCCTACCGTATTGCCTTGTTCCTGCAACAGAGAGATGATTTGCGTCTTTTGTAATGGAGTCAGTTTTGAAAATAAAGTGGTATCCTTTACCGCTTCTTTCAATGCTGTTTCGTCCATATTTTCTATTTCTATCCCCGTAAGAAAATGACTGGTGTCAATTCCTACCTGCCGGGCAATCGCTTTCACTACGACATCATTATCTCCCGATAGAATTTTCACTGCTACTCCATGCGCATATAACTGTTCAATGGCTTCGGCAGCAGAAGGTTTCGGAGGATCAAGAAAAGCAAGATACCCGATCAGTACCATTTCTTTTTCATCTTCGATGGCGAAATTACAATCTTTCTCGATAAAACTTTTTTGGGAGACTGCCAATACCCTCATCCCCTGCTGATTCATTTCTTCACTAATCATCTGTGCTTTGATTTTCAAGGCATCAGTCAAGGGATGAATCTGCCCGTTGAACTCGGCATAGGAACAGACATCGAGAACCTCTTCTACCGCTCCTTTGGTGATGATTTGCCGCTTTCCCTGCCTGTCTTCTATTACAACAGACATTCTTCTGCGCGTAAAGTCGAAAGGTATTTCATCCACTTTGGTATAGTCATCCTTCAGATGTTCCAGGCTCAAATCTCTTACATGGGAAAGAATCGCTTTATCCATCAGGTTCCTTAAACCGGTTTGGAAATAACTGTTGAAGTAAGCATGACGAAGAATACGTTTACTGTTGTCGTCACTGCCATCTGCATTGATATATTTTTCCAACACGATTTTATCGCAGGTCAATGTACCGGTTTTGTCAGTACAGAGTATGTCCATCGCTCCAAAATTCTGAATGGCATTGAGATTCTTTACGATTGTTTTCTTTTTGGACATGGCTATCGCTCCTTTGGAAAGGTTGGCAGTCACAATCATCGGTAACATTTCCGGAGTAAGGCCAACCGCAACGGATATGGCGAATATGAAAGCTTCAAACCAATCCCCTTTCGTAAAGCCATTTACGAAAAATACAAATGGAACCATAACCAGCATGAAGCGAATCAACAAAAAGCTAACTTTACTAATGCCTTTGTCAAAAGCTGTAGTGGCACGATGTCCGACCAGGCTCTTTGCAATAGTACCCAGATAGGTTTTGTTCCCCGTTTCAAAAACGATTCCTTTTGCCGCACCACTTATCACATTGGAACCCATATAGCAAATATTGTCCAATTCAATGACACTTCCTTTTCGGAACTGCTGTCCCCGTACCTCCGGAAACTTTTCTATCGGTTCGGACTCTCCTGTTAATGAAGCCTGGCTGATAAACAAGTCTTTAGAATCGATGATCCGAATATCAGCGGGAACCATGTCCCCAGCTGCCAAATACACGATATCCCCCGGGACGAGTTCCGTAATCTCGATCTCTTCTTCCTGTTCACCGGCACGTTTGGCAAGACATGTGTTTTTTACCATTTTCATTAAAGAATCCGTAGCCTCACTTGCTCGCCATTCCTGCCAAAAACGCAGGATAGCACTGAACAGCACCATGGATGAGATGATAATGACTCCCGTCCATTCCTGCTCTCCGGGATCGGCCATCAATACATCCAAAAATAAGGATATAATGGCGAGCCCGGTCAGAACACCAATGAAAGGATTGATAAACGTTTTGATAAACAGGATAAACGGATTCTTTTTCTGTTCATGTACCACTTCGTTTCTTCCATAAATGGATTGTCGCTCTTGCACTTCTCCCTGTGTTAATCCAAGCTTGGTTGTCTGCAAGTATGAATAGATTGACTTACCGGGTTGTGTGGCAACCAAAAATACTTTCTCTGAATTGAATGTGTACTGTGGTGAACGCAGTTTTTTCTTCCATACCATAATCTCTAATTTTTTTAGTTACTAACTGCATTTATTAATTCGATGCAAAAGTAAGGAGGACTTCACCGGGAAGCTGTTAGAGAATGATTAGAGTGGTATTAGAAAACGATTAGAATTTCTTAGATATGCGGGAGCTTCACCACAAAGGTAGTGCCCTCATCCTTATGGGAAGATACGGTAAGTTCGCCTTTGTGAAGGTGGATGATCTTTTGTGTCAAGGCCATACCTATACCATTTCCGGGAGCAATATTCTTGTTTTCTCCGCGATAAAACAGTGTAAACAGGTTTTCTTTATCCGTATCAGACATGCCTACACCGGTATCTGACAGGCGGATGATTGCCCATTGCTCCCAATAGGCTATCAAGACTGACGAAGTTCGGTTGGAAGAATATTTGCAGTTATTCTCTATTAAATTCACAAAAGCGGTAGTCAGCAAATAGCTATTCCCGATTACCGTCAACACATTATCTTCTTCGGCTTCCTGCTCAAATACTAATTCGATGTGATAATCCGGATGGGCTTTTAATACCAGCTCTCTGGCGTCCAGCAACAGTTCGTCCAAACGGACTTCATCCATTGTTATCTGTTCCGACTGATAGTCCGCTTTTGCCAAATTCAACAATCCGTCGATCAGGTTTACAATCCTGTGAGAATCCTGCAGTGCATTGCCGATAGCCATCTGATATTGTTCGGAACTCCGTTCTTTCAATAAAGCTAAATCCAGTTCAGCTGTAAGGGCTGCCATGGGGGTACGCAATTCATGAGATACATTACTGACAAACATCTTCTGTGAATTGAAAGACTTTTCCAAGCGTTCCAGTAAAGCATTAAATGTCGTACTCAATTCTCCCAGTTCATCCTGTTCATTCTTTACGGGCAATCTTTTATCAATATGCGATGCCGTGATTTTCTCCGCTTCTTTCACGATGTTACGTATCGGTTTTAAAGTGCTTCGAGACAGGATATAGCCCACAACCACTAATACACTCAATCCTCCGATAAATAAGAGAATGAGCATATTCCTTAGCGCATCCCGGTTAGCGTACCCGTAACCGTCATAAGCTGCGGCAGTAACCACATAGTCTTTGCCTTCAAACGGATATACCAGTCCTATAGCCTGATATTCGTCCACATAGAAATTGATGTTCTTCCGCTGCAAAATACGCTTTATCATCTCCGGTGTTTCTTTGACAATATCGTTTTGCAAAGCATCATGATATAATATTTTAAAATCTGTTGTATAGACGGCAACCTCTACTTCATTAATAAACTTCAGATTATTCAGGTAAATAGACTGCATGGTTTTGGCATCTACTTGATCCTTAAGGAATAAATGTGCTTTGGTTATAGCTTCACTTTGAAGATTACGAAAGAAAGCATTACTACGCGAATGTTCACTGACATAGTAGACCGCCATGACAAATACGAAAAATACCGCAGCTGTAAGCCCTGCATATTGTAGAGTCAACGTTGTCCTGATCTTCATAATTTATCAGTCAGTATGAAACCCATTCCGGCTTTGGTATGAATAAGTTTCGGTTCAAAGTCCCTGTCTATCTTTTTGCGGAGATAGTTGATATATACATCTATGAAATTCGTTCCTGTATCAAAATGGGTGTTCCATACTTTTTCTGCTATTTCAACCCTGCTCAATACTCTTTCGGCATTTTCTACCATATATAACAGTAAGTTGTATTCCTTAGGAGAAAGTTTTATGGATATGCTGTTTCGTTCTACGTCTTTACGTTGAAGGTCAATACGCAAATCTGCATAGACAAGTTCCTGCGGCAATTCCTGTGCATTACCCGCCACACGTTTCAACAGCACTTTGATTCTGGCATTTAACTCTCTGAAATCAAAAGGTTTCACCATGTAATCGTCTGCACCGGCATCGAAACCGTCCAGTTTATCGTTCGTCGATCCTAATGCCGTCAACATCAATATAGGGATATGGGGATTGGTTTTGCGAATTTCTTTCGCCAGTTCAAATCCGTCCATCTTAGGCAAAACGATGTCAGATATAACCAGATCGAATGTGTGCGTCTGGAAAAGCCGTAACCCCATTAGTCCGTCATAAGCCACCATTGTCTGATAGCCATTTTCCTCCAGTCCGTTCATCAGCAAACTTGCAACCCGGGGTTCATCTTCTATAATTAGTATTGTGTACATAGGAAAGAATTCATTAATCTGAATGTATAAAACGAAACAAAAATAATGATTATTCCCCACTTATAGCCTTTTTCCTTGAAAAATCGATGAGAAGGCCAAATAAAAAAGGTATCCAACGCAATGTGGATACCTTTATATGATTCATTTACATAAACCGGAAAATGACTCGTCCGGTTTGTGGACCATTTACCCATTTCGGTTGTGAAGAGGGACCACACAAATCGGTGGAGTTTACTTTATTACGTACCGGAGGAATCACGTTCAGGACAGAAATTCCGCTTTCGGGAAGAGTATAAAGCAAACGGTCGCGGCCATCACGAGGCTGATATACTCCTATATACGTGTCGGGAGTTTCGTTTGTCAGACTGATAGTGCCTTCTTTCGTTTGGATATTCATCCAGGAAACATCACCAAAGTATCCTTTAAATTCGGGATATGTGAAAGTCTCACCCGGAATAGGATCGTTATAGTTGTTTTCCCATACATCGTATTGCGTTCCGTGAATACGGTTTTGCCATACACGGTAAGGTCCGGCACCCAGCCAGCGTTTGCTGATTACCTGATCTTCAGGATAGTCGAAACGAATACCCATCAAGTCTACGACACCGGAGAAATTGTAGGTGTAATCCAAAGCCAAATCCCCACTCGGGTTGATTGTCCATTGAGCTTTATCCAAATTACCCAGTTTATAATTGGCGGTAACAATCAGATCACCTCCATCTTGTTTTACGTCCAGTTTCGTAAATACGGCAGCATCAGGGAATTCGCTGTATGTACGGTCTTTTTCTTTTGCTTTCTCATCATCATGGTTATAGAACTGATCCAATGAGCGGTCTGCGCGACGGGCTCCAATAAAACGGGGACCATTGGCGAAGTTAATCTTACGATTATCTACAGATACTCCTTTTAGTTGTCCGTCTTTCTTTGAGAAGATGAATGTACGCTTATTCGCTTTCACAGTAAGATCATTTTCTGTCTCTGTATAAGTAGGACGACTGGACAAGGGAGAAAGCTGTTCTGTCTGCTGATTCAGTTTGTTGACCGGGAAAGTCCAGCGCCAAAGTTCATGACCGTATTTATCAATAGCTGTCAGGTAAAGAGCATCTGTATCAGCGAGGATATTTGTTCTTATATCTAAGACACCTGCCGAATGAGCAGCCACATCACTACCCTGCACCTCTCCTTCTTTCAGTACTTGAACAGCGGCATTGGAAGCATCTGTTGCCAACGGGAATTTTACTTGCTTCCAAAGGAAACGGCAAGTATTCAGATTCAGATAATCGTAACGGTTTTCTACGGAGAATTTGCCATCAAATTGCTTGTCGATAGAAGTATTCATGATTTGCACCGGACTCCATAACTGCTTGATAGTGTTGTAGCTACCCTCCTTTTCGTGATGTGGTCCTACAATACCGTCTGCTCCAAAGTTTCCCTGGTTATCAATGAATCCGTCCATATCTACACGCTTCACACCTTCGTCTGCCAATACCCAAAGGAAGCCACCGATACAACGGGGATGCTTGCGCATCATTTCCCAATAATCGTATAATCCGGCACCATGGCCGCCATCGTACAAACCATGCAAGAATTCCGTAGGCATAAAGATTTCCGGTAAGCGCATGTAGTTCTGGCTTTCTCCGTAAGAGCGGTAATGCATGGTTTCAAAACCGGAGAAGTTACCTTGCGGGTGAATAACCGGACGTTTCTGCGGATCGTATTTATGAAACTCTCCATCCAGTTCGGTATTCCATCCTTTTTCATTACCATTACTCCACCAAATAATAGACGGATGATTCACGTCACGTTCTATCATGCCTTCAATCAGACGTACTCCGGTGGGGGTATCATACTTGCCATGCCAGCCTCCCAACTCATCCATCACATAAAGTCCGAGAGAATCACAAGCTTCCAAAAATTCCGGGTCTGCCGGATAATGGCTCAAACGGACAGAATTCATATTCATGCTTTTCATCAAAAGAACGTCTTCGATATTCTTCGCTTTACTTAATGTACGGCCACTTTCAGGACGGAAGCTATGACGATTGACACCACGTACATTGATACGTACTCCGTTTATATAAAGTCCGTCGCTTTCGCGTACTTCAATCGTGCGGAAACCAAAATTTTCCGTTTCACTATGCAAAACCTTACCGGCCTTATCCAATAGAGAGAATTGCGCTTTATAAAGATTCGGAGTTTCCGCTGTCCATAATGCGGGGTTAGATACATTCAGTTGCAGGGAAGTCCAGTCGCCTCCAGCTTTTACGGGTACGGTGGTTTCCGTTATCTTTTTCCCTTTTTTATCTAAAATCTGTGTACGGATGCTCATTCCGTCATTAGAGATATTTGTGTAGCAGTTGGCACGGAAAGTTCCATCCATCTTTGCGTCAATGGCAATGTGCCGCAGGTTTACGGCTGGTTTCACCTCCAGGAACACCGGACGGAAGATACCGCCAAAATTCCAATAATCAGCACGACGTTCGGCAAGGTTCACACTGGCATTTTCACTCTCTTTGGCAACAGTGACTTCCAGTAAATTCTTTTTGCCATATTTCAGGAAATCCGTGACGTTGTACGAAAAACGATAGAAGGCTCCCTGATGTTTGGAACCAACTTTGCGTCCGTTCACTTTTACTTCCGTATCTGTCATTGAAGCTTCGAATACAAGATTGACCTGTTTGCCGCGGAATTTTTCCGGAACTTCAAACTCATACTTATACATACCTTTTTCATTGGCAACACCTTCAGGGAATGGTTTACCATAGAAAGTGATTCCATACTGATAGGTGCCGAATCCTTGCAGCTCCCAGCAGGAAGGTACACCGATTTTCGTCCATTTCCCGGAATTGCGTCCGTCGGTACAAAAGAAGTCCCATTCAACCATATCGTCGCATCCGTGACCGGAGAGATATTGCCTTTCCGTTTGTGGAAGGTTTTGAGCAGCCAGGGTAGTTGCCAACGCCAAGGTCGATAATAAAGTGGTTACTTTTTTCATTGTTACTTTTATAATTGTGTTAGTTATTTATTGCTATCATTGTTTACTACTGATGCGGAGATGCAGCGTATGTTCTTTTTTCTCTATGGCATATTTCTTCAATACACCCGGTCCGCAACTACTGTTTCCTAATCCAAGTATGGCAGCATCCATACTAAGAATAACTTCTGCACGTGGTTTTAAATTGCAATCGTGAGTTTCTTCATAGATGTCCTGTACGGTGTAATGCAGGGCAGATGCAGAAAATGCGTTTTCTACTGCGTCAATACGAATACCTTTATTCTGCTTGTCGGTCAGGGTAAGATAATGCACTTCCTCTTTGTTGCCACTGTCCTGCGGACGTGGATAATGTACGTACTGTTCTGCAACGCTTCCTTTCCAAAGCCCTATCATAGCAGATGTTTTGCGGTCAGGATAGTTATCCTGTGGCCCTCTGCCATACCAGGTAAATGTATCATAAGCAGGTGCCAGACAGAATGCGATACCTAAACGGGGAATTTCAGGAAGAACTCCTTGTGGCAAGAAAGTTGTTTCCAGATCAATCGTTCCATCTGAAAAGACCGTATAGACAGAAGTAGTCACCACTTTTCCTTCTTTATATAAATTACTTGTTTGAATCCGGACAATGGCCGCCCCGTCTGCACGTTTTTCATGGTGGAAAGATTCCAGATTTATCTGCGGATGATCCATTCCATGCAATTTCCAGTCTTTAGCCAACCAGTTTCCGAAGCTCTTGTCATTATCTGTCGGAGCACGGAAAACTTGAGTGACAGGCTGAACCGGAAAATCATCGGAGTGAGCCAGCATTTCTTTGTTCTTATATATAAGGGAGGTCATACTTCCGTTCACTTTCTTTTCCCACTGAACAGAAAAACCACGTCCGCTAATCAATAAAGATTTATCATCCTCTTCCACTTGAAGCGTTCCTTTATTAATTAAATCAGCAGAAGCTAAATCTCCTTTTTGCAAACAGAATTGTTCCCAAGTTACTTCATGTCCTGCCTTTGCCCAAAGAGCATCCGATTTCAAAACAATGCTTACTTTCAGTTGGCAATCGGAAAGAG
>ENA-OROQ01001611-OROQ01001611.1-human-gut-metagenome-genome-assembly--contig:-NODE-1611-length-10464-cov-2.44788_pt1 | contig 10464 bp, 6 predicted proteins | sample MGYA00242136_ERZ509062 | MGnify/ENA primary metagenome ERZ509062 (study PRJEB26280, sample SAMEA2338735) | human gut metagenome | biome: human gut; feature: human-associated habitat; material: faeces...
GGTAGTCTGCAATAACAAGTTACATAAAATACGGCTGGATGATTTTTAGCCCGGTCAAAAGTATTATTATCGTGTCTGTTCACAAGAAATGTTGCTTTATCAGGCATATAAGAAAGTTTTCGGAAATACTGCCCGTTCTGCTTTCAGTGAATTTACTCTGCCTGTAACCGGTACGGATTCTTTTACTGCTGTTGTGTTCAATGATCTGCATCAGCATACCCATACCTTCCGGGCTTTGTGCAGGCAAATTCAGGATATTGACTATGATTTTGTTGTTTTCAACGGTGACTGTGTAGACGACCCGGCAAGTCATGATCAGGCAACTGCCTTTATCAGTGAACTGACCGAAGGAGTGCGCGGTGATTGTATCCCGACTTTCTTTATGCGGGGGAATCACGAAATCCGGAACGCTTATTCTATCGGTTTGCGTGACCATTTCGATTATGTAGGTGACAAGACTTATGGCTCTTTCAACTGGGGAGATACCCGTATTGTCATGCTGGACTGTGGAGAAGACAAAACAGACGATCATTGGGTCTATTATGATTTGAATGATTTCACCCAGTTACGTAACGAACAGGTCGGTTTTCTGAAGAAAGAACTGGCTGCCAAAGAATTTAAGAAAGCGAAAAAACGTATCCTCCTGCATCATATCCCTCTTTATGGTAATGATGGAAAGAATCTTTGTACTGAACTATGGACTAAGCTGCTGGAAAAAGCTCCTTTTGATATCTGTCTGAATGCTCATACTCATAAGTATGCTTATCACCCGAAAGGTGAATTGGGGAATCATTTTCCGGTTGTTATAGGTGGAGGATATAAGATGGAGGGTGCTACCGTGATGATTCTTGAGAAGAGGAAAGAAGAACTCAGAGTCAGGGTGTTGGATGCAAAGGGAGAAACTTTGCTGGATATAACGGTCTGAATAATGTATATGATAGTTTGAATCATAGAATTGAATTTCACCCCAAAAGTTTAGTTTCTAACTTTTGGGGTGATTCTTTTTATATTGATAATACCTAATAGTTCCTTTACCTCTTTTTTATTTTAGCTTCCTCCTGAGATGACAATGAATGTCAGGCCCAAAATGAATAATATAAACATGACTCCCAAAAGTCTGTTTGTCGCTTTGGAGCTACCGGTAAATTCTTTCCAGATGAAAACACCCCAAAGGGCAGCAATCATCGGTGCTCCTTGTCCAAGTGCATAAGAAATGGCTGCTCCCGCTTTTCCTGCGGCAATGTAGCTTAATGCCGTACCTAATCCCCAGATGCATCCTCCGAGAATTCCGACCATGTGTGTACTTGCTTTTCCGGCAAAGTATTCCTTGTAAGTGACGGGTAGACCAACGAACGGACGCTTCATCACAAGTGTATTGAAGAGGAAGTTGCTTAGGAAGATTCCGATAGCAAAGATGAAGAATGCAGTATAAGGAGTTGCCATTCCGGTTGTCGGTGATTCAAAGTTGTTCAAATCCATGGCAGCGGCGACAAACCGGTAAAAGAATGACATCAGTATACCGGCAATAGCAGCAAGAATAATTCCCTTTTTGCTGTTATTGGTTCCCGCCTTTTGATTCTTACCGGCTGCAATACCGTTGCAAATGATGGCGATAACAATCAGCACGACTCCTGTGAATAGCCAGAACGGATCTCCTTTGGGGGAGCTGAAATAATTAATGAATACTCCCAATACCAATGCCAGTCCTACTCCCAATGGAAAAGCTACTGCCATTCCGGCAATGGATACTGAGGCGGAAAGGAGAATATTGGAAGCATTGAAAATAGCTCCTCCGATAAGTGCACTGGCAATATATGCCGCTTCCACTTGTTGGATGTCTTCCAGAAAACCTCTTCCCGAATCTCCGAAACTTCCTAGTGTGAATACCAGAAGTAGGGCGAACAGCAAGATGCCGATGGTGTAGTCCCAATAATAAAGTTCATAACGCCAATTCTTACTGGCCAGTTTTTGGGTATTTCCCCACGATCCCCAGCATATCATTGTGATAAAGCAGAAGATAATAGCTAAGGTGTAACTATTGACTATATACATAATGATTTTTTTTAAGATTTCAATTCTCTTTTCCTGTCACTTGTCTTATAAGTGCGTTGCGGGTTGCCCGAATATTTTCTTCCCCTTGAATAGTGAGATATTGGTGTTTACCGCTTTCAGAAGGAGAAAAAATACTTTGTCCGATACTGTCTATGGTGATTGTTCCCTTCTCGGATAAATTGAAATAATTATTCCCCGGTTCTATGGCTTGTAGCACGGATGTCAAATCCCATGTTTCTCTGTCATATGGCATTTCCTGATATATTTTATATGATACGCACAGAGGATGTTTATAACTGCCGGCAAAATCATTTAATATACTTTGATGAGGATATCGAATTTTGTTTCCTAGTTCCCATCCGCTGGCAATAATTGGAGTAGGCCATTCTTTGAAAGTAATTTGGGCTGCATTCAGATCATTAACAATGTTCCATTCAGGGAAGTCGAATTCATTACCATAGAGTCCTCCCATGACAGATAGTAATTTTACCTTTTGTGCTACCAAGGCTTTTCCATCCAGCTCGCTGTATTCATCTGCTTCCGAGATAAGCAAACGGGCTAGATTTGTTTCCGGGCCTAAGGCTATAAATACCACAGAATGATCTTCTTGCTCTGCCAGCAATTTACGCAACAGTTTATATCCTTCCAGAATATGATCTTTTAGGCTTCTTTTTGGATGTAATATTTTATTGTTGTCAATAATAGTATCCAGCGTTTGGCGGAGATAATGTCCGTCGTCTGTATTCATCCCATTATAAGCATAACCTAAAGGTATGTCGTATTTGTCGTTGAAACGACAATAAGCGTCAATATATTCCAGTGAATAAGGATTACACTTGCTTATAGTGATACCTAGCAAATCAATTTTTCCTTTTTTCTCATAATTAAGCAGCATTTGCATGGCTAAAACATCATCGATATCATTTCCAACATCCGTGTCGAGTATGACAGGAATTGCAGAAGTAGTCTCTTTCTGTTGTGCACAGGAACAGAATAAAGAGACGGTTATTAGAATGATTGCTATATATTTGAACATATCTTGGGTTTTTATAAGTTATTTCCAATATTCTCAATTGTATTGCTGGTTAATGATTGTTGCGAGGAATAATTTACTTTATAAAGTACGCCTCCTTTAGCATGGAGAGTCTGATTTTCTAAAGTTGCAGTTCCTTCTTTGGTAAATGTGCCATTTACATCATATCTTCCGGAAATGGTTTCTCCAAATTTACCATTCTCTAGTTTGAATTGAGAGTCATTCAAACTATAAATCAGTAAATAATTGTGCATATCTAATACGAAACCTAAAGAAGCATTATTTGTCTGGAATGTGATTTGTGCTCCAGTAGTACATATTAGTTGTTCTAATTTGTCTTTTGGCTGATTATCGTTAATATTAAATGCTGCAAAGTTCTCCGGTTTTACTTTGGCAACATCTATATAAGCTGCCGCCAAGCCTTTTATGAGACTACGAGTAGGAGGTGTAAAATCTTTTTCTTGTAAATCCCATGTATAAATTCCGTGGTCAATTTGGTCCGGTTCGGTGGTGTTGTTGATAAAGAAGTTACTGGTAGCCAAATCGTAAATATCATAGCCTCCTCCTAATGCGAAAGATGTCAAGATAAGACTCGGACTGTTTGCATAACTACCTTTGTTCTCGGCAACCAGCGCATAATTTCCTGCAATTGATGCGTATGCCATGACTTCATTTTTGAGATGTTTAACATTATCTTTATAAGCATCAACGCCAATGAAATCAATGCCTTGAAGATCGAATACATCTTTGGGGCGAGCATTAGTAGCCTCTGGAAATGGATTAATACCATCACCGTAAATTAGATTGACACGAGTTACTACTCTGTAAGAACTGTTTTTTACAGCTTTTCCTACAGTATTTAATGCATTTGTGATCATTGTCCAGGCCTTCTCTTTGCTTAGAGGGGTCCCATCCCGATATTTTAAATCTTTTTGGTCGATTCTCCAGCGCATTAACGCATCAGGTTCATTATGGATCTGAGCTGATATAACGGGGTGCTTGTCTCCATTTTGAGAATCCCAGTATCGGATGTGGTTAAATAAGGCGGTGATGGCTTTGGTTTCTCTCTCCAGTATCCATTCATCATCAAGAATCATGGTGTATTGATAACCATAATAGTTCCAAAAATTTCCTTCATCATTCCGGCTGAGCCTTTTGTTATATTCTTGAAGCACATATTGAGGTATCAGGTAGGAGAATGAATCTCCTACCATATTCGTACTGAACCAAAGTAATTCCATTTTCAAATTATACTTGTTGACGAACTGCAAGATTGAGTTTACGATACTATAATCGTACTTGTTTTCTTTAGGCTCTACCATATTCCATGAAATTGGAATTTGTACACAATTTAGTCCCAGTTCCTGAGCTTTCTTGAAGTAGTTTTCCACTTCATTAATAGTCATCTTGTCACAATTGAGAAGGGCATCAAGGCGTATTTGTGCACCAAGAAACGGAAAAGGTTTACCGTCAACAGAAACATATGTTTTGTTGTTTTCAGTCACTAGTTTACTTACTTCTATTTGAGAAAGTATTGGTTCGACGTATGTTTCATTATTATTGTCAGAACAAGCTGTTGCGAATAATGAAAAGAAAACCAGTGCGTAAGTTAGTATTATCATTCTTTTATACATAATTGGTCTTTGTTAAATTAGTAGATTATTGGATTATTGCGGGGTTCCTCCTCCTGTCATAGGCCAGCCCGGATTCTGATAGATAGGAGAAGAATCCAAATCACCTCCGGATGAAGTAACCAGAAAATGTTCTGCTGCTATCGGATCGAGATAGTGTGCCATATTCCATTTATAGCCGTTGTAAACAATGTTATTGGCTGTGATGTGATAAGGAGCAAGATAAGTACTGAAGCTACGTGGTGAAACATTTTCTCCTTCTTTAAGAATGGAGTTGCCGTTAGAATCTTTATACCAGTCCCAGCCATACATTTCCTGCCATAAATTCATTCCTAGGATATGGTAGGGTTTGGTAATCATCTGGTCCATTGAACGCCATCTATGTAAGTCCATGCTACGTAAACCTTCCGCCATCAACTCACATCTTCGTTCACGGCGGATATTATAACGTGTGGCATCAATAATTTCTCCGCCGGAATATGCCCCCCAATCAGTTTCTGCTTCTTTTGACATATCTGTAAGCCTGATTGTTTTGGTATAGTCCTCATCAATGCCGGCTCTGCGACGAATCGCTTTCCAGTACTTTTCTGCATAGGAGTCGAGTGAACCATGCAATTCATAATAAGCTTCTATATAGTTGAGATAGGCTTCGGCTGTACGGAATATGATAGAACCGACAATACTTTGAGTGTTATTTGTGTATTTCCCGTCAGGGTTTAATCCTTTGCGTAAGGCATAGCCTGTATTGTACTTTTCTGTAACAGAAGAGGCGGTTATATTGGGTCCCCATTCTTCTACTACCCCATGATCTCCTGCCTGAGTATGCAAATTTTTCTGTCCTGGCTTTTTGATGAAGATGTCTGCACGGGTATCCCTGTTTTTAGTGATATGAATGATATTATTATCTCCCCAATAAGATGAGTTTTCATCTGCCCACATCGGGGATGCATAAATAGGTTCTCCATTTTTAAGAATAAAGGCGTCAATCATGCTTTTAGTAGTGCCTACTCCATTGTTGCCGACACATCCGTATTGACAAACTTCATTTGCCACTCCTAATCCTGTGTTGTAGCGCCTCCATAAAAGTACTTCATTGTATTTCTCCATGTCAATATCGCAGAACATACTGAAATAAGGATTTTCAGGTTCCGAAGAAGTTTGTGGGAATACTCCTGTATTGGCAGTTAATATATTATATTCTGCTATGATTTGTGCCGCTTTAATAGCTTCATCAAAGAAGAACTCTGATTCTTTTTCAATACTTCCGGATTTAAATGAGTAATTAGCATTATAATCTTTATTTGCTCCCGGCCATCCCGGTCCATTGGGTACAAAAGCTGTTCCTTTAAAATTCTTCAGCCATGAGCCTTCGTAAAGTGCGACCCTTGACTTGAGAAGGATAGCGCAGTCTTTGCTTAGCCGGTTCTTACCTCCGGAAGGAGCTATGTTTTGCATCATTTCTATAGCTTTGTCCAGATCAGATAAGATAAATCTGGCTACTTCATTTCGGGGGGCTCGTTTGCTGATTTCTATCAGAGCTTCACGTTCATTAGGATAAGTTTTAGTAATAATAGGAAAGTCGCCTAATGATTTTAATCTTTCAAAATACATGAAAGCTCTGAAGAAATACATTTCTCCGATATAGTGTTTGATATTGGTCGTGTTTCCGACAATGGCATTGTTTTCATACGATGGAAGCACATTTTCAAAGAAATAATTGCATCGGTAAATATCAGCGAAATACCATGAGCCTCCTTCTTGTCCTACTTTCCAGTATCCGGGTGCATACATTACGTTAGGTTGCATACCGGCCATATTATCTGTGTTATTGTCAATTTCAAAAGTTCCATATCCATAGGTGCCATGAGTAGGTAGCACTTGATATTGATCAGTAGCAAAAGCTGCAATATTACTTTCTGTTGTCAGATATTCATTTGGAGAAAGTTGATCAAGAGGTTCTTGATTTAGGAAATCATTGCAACTTGTCAAAAAGAGCACTCCGCTCAATAAGGTTGATATCGTAAGTCTTTTCATAATATCCTGTTTTTAGAATGTGACATTTAATCCAAAAGAGAATGTTCGGGATAGTGGGTAAACGTTTCCGTGTCCCCAACTACCGCCTTCGATTGATTCGGGGTCGAAGAAGTCAATAAGGCTCGTAATGGTGAACAAGTTTTCACCGGATGCGAATATCCTAAGGTGCTGCATTCCCATTTTTTGTACGATGTTGTGTGGCAAGCTATATCCTATCTGCAGATTCTTCAGACGTAGATAAGATGCATCTTGTAAATATTTAGTTTGTGATTGCTGGTTTTTATCGGTGTTGAATAAGGGTCTTGGATAGTAGGAATTCAGATTCGTTCCCAATGGACTGGCTTCGTCATTTCGGAAATAATCATCGTGTCCTTTTAGTGCTGTGGAAAACCAGGGCCCTTGTCTACCGTTTGCACCCCAGAAGTAGTAACTACCCTGAAAATAATCTCTTTTCAATGTTCCTTGCCAGAACATTCTGATATCGAATCCTTTCCAATCGGCGGCTAATTCCAGTCCTACATTATATCGGGGCGTGGAGTTACCTATTCTTTTTAAATCACCGTGATCTTGTAAGGTGCGGCTTCCGGCATCAATTTTTCCGTCTTCATTCAGATCTTTATACATAATGTCTCCGGCTTTCCAGTCTTGTCCGAGATTACTTTGTCCACCGTTGATTAATCTTCCGATGTGTTCGGCCATTTCCTGGTCAGATTGTGCAATGCCTATCGTTTCATATCCCCATATTTCACCCACGTATTTTCCGGCATAAAATCCATCTATCAGTCCGGAAGGATTTGAATAACGAGTAATCTTGGTACGACTGTCGGCAAGTGTAAAGCGGGCACTATAATTCAATCCATTATTTAACCGGTCTTTCCACATTAGTTCCAGTTCCCATCCGAATGTTTTAAGATTTGTATTATTGGAACTGGGAACGGCTGTTCCAAGGACTACAGGCAATTTCTCCGAAGGGCCGATCATATCGTCAGTTTTACGAATGTAATAATCAAAAGAGCCGGTTAGCCGATTGTTAAACAGGCCAAAGTCAACTCCGGCATTCCATGTACGGATTTTCTCCCAGGAGAGATTATAGCTGACGAGTGAAGGTGCCCAGGCAATATTGGCTAATGTTCCGTCAATGATCCATGATCCTGTTCCTGTACCGATTGTAGAATAAGTCGGATATAAAGAAGATGTATTTTGGTTACCCAAACTACCATAAGAGGCTCTGACCTTAAATGTGTTGACAACTTTGCTGACAGGCAGGAAGAATTTTTCTCTGGCTATGTTCCAGCCTACTGATGCGGAAGGGAAAAATCCCCAACGACTGTCACTACGAAATCGTGAGGAACCGTCATAGCGTAGATTTACTTCCAGAAGATATTTTTCCAGGTAATCATAATTCAATCTGCCGAAGAATCCGGCGGTAGCCCATCTGTTGTGTCCACCTGCTACATTCGGAGCAACTTTTTGGTTATTTGAATCCATTCCGGTAGAAGTGTTGATAGTCGGTTTTCCCGGATAAATGACTCCTAGCTTCTCAGCAGCTATATCTTTATAATTATTTTGTTCGGCTTGAAACCCGAAAAGAACTTTCATATTATGTGATTTTGCAAAGGTCTTTGCATAATCTGTATAGAGATTTACATTAAAATAATCGCTGGCATAAGTGCCTTCATGTACTTGGGAATCGTTATTCCATGTATTGCCCTTAGTCTTTCCGTCAACACCTGTCTGATGAACAGTTAAGTAATCCCAGTGTGAATATTGTGTATTGTATCGATAGCTTAAATCTCCAATCAGTCGCCACCCTTTGATAGGTTCTACCGTTATATTCAGTTGTTGGTAGAGCCAAGTGTTTCGTTCTTGTTTTTCACCTCCGTTTTGCATTTGGAGCACATGGTCGTCATATAGAATACCATTTGGGTCATAGAGAGGTTTGGTAGGCCAACATTGGCGTCCGATTTCGGCAAAAAAACTTTCATTAAGATGTGTCGGCTGTACATAGTCACTTCTGATAAAGCGAGTATTGAATCCGACTGATACTATTTTTGATAATTGTGCGTTGATTTTTGCAGATGCAGTATATCTGTTTGAGTATTCATCTCCGATTCTGAGCTCTCCATCCTGACCTAAATAGTTCGCTGATAAATAGTATTGTATTTTGTCTGTCCCGCCAGTAACGCTGATATTGTGCTCGTGTGCAAAGACATTGTCTTTGAAAAAATAGTCATAATAATCAATATTATCATTTCCTTGTGAATATCCGTCTGCCCATAACGAAGGATTATTGGGCACGGGGATGGTAGAATCGGTAATCTTGCCGGCCATATAGTCTTTGATGCGGTTTATCCTTTCTTCCGAGACCCAGTTGTAAGGTCCCCATCCGGAATTGGCAGCTGCATCATTATAGTATAAGGAGAACGTGTAAGAGTCTAATGAAGAAGGCATGTTGATAGGGCTACTTACACGAAAACTGTTGTTGTAGTTAACTTGCGCTTTACCGGCCTTTCCTTTCTTGGTCGTTACTAAGATTACTCCGAATGGCGCTCTGGAACCATAAATAGAAGAAGCTGCCGCATCTTTCAGAACTGAAATAGATTCTATATCCTGCGGATTAATGGAATAAATATCTCCTTCCATACCATCTATCAAGACTAGGGCACTTCCTGTAGAACCTTCTCCGATAGTTCCGACTCCACGTACATTGATCGATTGTTTCTGATTGAGACCTCCTCCCTGATTGCTATAAATATTCAAACCGGGAACCTGTCCTTGTAATGCCTGGACTGCATTGGATACAGGGATTGCTTCGAAGGCTTTCGAGTCAATGACTCCGACAGAACCGGTTAAATTAATCTTCTTTTGGGTACCATAACCTACAACGATCACTTCATCCAATAAATTGTCGTCAACTCCCAGTGTTACGTTTATCATTTTTCTATCACCTACTGTAAACTGGACTGTTTTAAATCCGATGTAACTGAATTCAATAGTTGAACTTGGATCCGCTTTCACTTGGTAGTGTCCGTTAAAGTCAGTGACGGTTCCGGATACTATATTCCCATCTTTTACTTTTATGGAAACTCCCAGTAGAGGTTCTCCATTATTATCTTTTACTGTTCCGGATACATAATTCTGAGCATATGTATTCATTGAACATAAAAGTAGGTAGCCCAGCAGGCAGATAAGCTTATGACTTGAGTTATAAGTTATCAGGTGGACAGCTTTCTTTAAGAGAGTAGAGTGTCGATTAGTTTTCATAATCCATGAAATTTAAAAGTTGAATGATAAGGCTAATTCTTTTTCTAACATGAAGTGTTTTACTTCATCGAGAGTAGGAATAGACGGTTGGGCACCAGAACGTGTAACAGCGATAGCTGCCGCGGCATTCGCAAAACTCAATGCATCTCGGTCTATTTCCCTTTGGGCACAAATTACAGCCAATGCACCACAGAACGTGTCACCTGCTGCAATAGTATCAATCGCATTTACTTTGTATCCGGGAAGCTGAATGATTTCTTTGTCGTTTTTCATATATACACCTTGACTTCCTAATGTGATCACAGCATTGCGTGCACCTGCCTGTAATAAGCTTAGAGCGATTTCTTCAAGATTATTTCCTGTATATTCAATTCCTGAGATGAAGGCTGCTTCCAGTTCATTGACGACTAGTATATCAATGGCTTTCATCAGCTCCTCATCAATCAGGCA
>ENA-OROQ01001617-OROQ01001617.1-human-gut-metagenome-genome-assembly--contig:-NODE-1617-length-10445-cov-2.16304_pt1 | contig 10445 bp, 8 predicted proteins | sample MGYA00242136_ERZ509062 | MGnify/ENA primary metagenome ERZ509062 (study PRJEB26280, sample SAMEA2338735) | human gut metagenome | biome: human gut; feature: human-associated habitat; material: faeces...
TTCACAAAGATGACGCTGTACAGGCCAACTCTGTGAAGTCTTTTAATGGAAAGGGGATTTTTAATTATGAAATTCAAACGCTTGATGTCCAACTGCTTTTTGTAAGGGGTTATAAGGTTTTAATGAACCTTCCAAAAGCAATTCTGCCCTCTTCTGTATTCTTATATACACCGGCACATTCCAGAACCCGGACAAAGACTTTTCCGATTTCTTTCTGGAGAATGGTATGAATTTCATAGGATCCAATCCATGCATCTACCCAGTCCGCATGCTTTTCGATCTCCGGATTGCTGCGGATATCCTGTTTTTCAAGGATATATTTTTCCAGCAATGCCATTTCTTTTTTCAGTCGCGCCGGCAAAACGGCCAGTCCCATCACTTCGATCAGGCCAATATTTTCTTTTTTAATATGGTGAAGGTCTGCTGACGGATGGTATACGCCCCACGGGCACTCGTCCGTTGTAATGTTGTTTCGAAGTACCAGATCCAGCTCATACAGATCTTCATGCATTCTTGCAATCGGAGTGATCGTATTGTGCGGTGTTCCATCTGTTTCACTAAAAATGAAGGCTTCCTTGTCAGTATACCCACGCCATGCGGTAAGGATATGGTCTGCTGCCAGAGCAATCCGCTCTGTATCAGTTCCTCTTAACCGGATGACGGACATAGGCCATCTCACGATACCTGCAGTCAGATCCTCATAGCCCGGAATGACAAATTCACTCTCATAAGGTGCCTTGGCCATTGCAAAAACGTAGCCGCCACCCTGAAAATGATCGTGGCTTAAAATGGAACCGCCGACAATCGGAAGATCCGCATTGGAGCCGGCCGTATAGTGCGGAAACATCTTTACAAATTCCAGCAGTTTCCTAAATACAGCCTGGTCAATCTTCATTGGCCGGTGCGCTTCATTGAAAATGATGCAGTGTTCATTGTAGTAAACATACGGGGAATACTGTAGGAAATACTGTTCTCCGCCCAGTTTGATCGGGATCACCCGGTGGTTCTGTCTTGCCGGATGAGAAAGGTTTCCTGCAAACCCTTCGTTCTCTTTGCATAAGAGGCAGCTCGGATATCCGGTACTTTTCACCGCGCCGGCCCGGGCAATGTCTCTCGGATCTTTTTCCGGTTTAGACAGGTTAATGGTAATATCTATTGGGCCATACTCGGTATCCGTTACCCATTTTTCATCTTTTGCAATGCGGTCTGTACGAATATAGTTCGTATCCTGGCTCAATTTATAGAAATAATCTGTGGCCTTTTTGCTGTCTTCCTGGTAAAGGCTTCGAAACCTGGATCTGACAACAGACGGAAGCGGAGTTAACAGTCCCATGATCCTGATATCAAATAAATCTTTCCATGTAATGGTATCTTCTTCCAGGATCCCCTGCTGGTGAGCATAAGAGACCATATCCTCCAGAATTTCAGCTAATGGCCGTCTTTTCAGGATTTCTTCTTCATGAAACTCCGAAAGGCGAAAGAGGTCTAATAACTGATTTGTCACAAAAATCTGATCATCCTCCGATACCAGACCACATTTTAAGCCATAGGCCACAAGTTCATTGATCAGCGTATTGATCATAGCAATCTTCCCCCTTAATCAGCTTTGTAACCATGCGGATGGGCCTGATGCCATTTCCAGGCTGTTTCAATGATCACTTTCAGATCTGCATACTGCGGTTTCCATCCCAGGATACCTTTTGCTCTTCCACTGGAAGCAATCAAGGTTGATGGATCTCCTGCTCTTCGTGCTTCTTCCTTTGCAGGGATCGGATGTCCGGTTACTTCTCTGGCAGTTTCCACAACCTCTTTTACAGTAAAACCGACTCCGTTTCCAAGGTTAAAGATATCGCTCTTTCCGCCATTACGCAGATAGTTCATGGCCAGAATATGGGCCTGGGCGAGGTCATTGACATGGATATAATCCCGCACGCAGGTGCCATCTTTTGTATTATAATCCGTACCGAAAATGGAAATATACTCTCTCTGATGGTTCGGAACCTGAAGGATCAGCGGGATCAGATGTGTTTCCGGATTGTGGGCCTCACCAATTTTTCCATTCGGATGTGCTCCGCAGGCATTGAAATAGCGCAGAGAAACATATTTCAGATTATGGGCAACGGATGTCCAGTGGAACATTTTTTCCATGGACAGTTTGGTCTCGCCATAGCAGTTGGTCGGAATCGTCGGGTCTGTCTCTAGGATTGGAATACTCTCAGGCTCTCCATACGTCGCCGCGGTGGAAGAAAAGACGATCTTATCAATTCCATGTGCCACCATGCTCTCCAGAAGGATTTCGGTACCGCATAGATTATTGCTGTAATACTTAAGCGGATCTTTCATGCTTTCGCCGACCTGGGAGCTTGCAGCAAAGTGGATCACTCCGTCAATATCCTCTTTTTCAAAAACAGAATCCATAAAAGCTCTGTCCCGGATATCGCCCTGGTAAAATCTTGCTTTTGGATGCACAGCCTCTTTGAAACCAGTCAGAAGATTATCAACGATCACCACGTCTTCTCCTGCATCGATCAGCTCATACACCGTATGGGATCCGATATAGCCAGCTCCGCCTAATACCAAAATACTACTCATCTTCATTTCCTCCTCTTATAAGACTTTCACACCGCCGTATTTCCGAATCTTAAGCACCTGACAGGTGCCTGGTCCAAAGATGTCTTCCATTGCTTCCTGATAATTTTCCACCATATCATTGGGAACAAAGGCCTGGATTGTTCCTGCAAACCCGCCGCCATGCACCCGGCTGGCTCCCTGTTTGCCCAAAACCATGTCACTTACAGCCAGCGCTACCGAAAGGTTCTGATGGCGGATATACCGGCTGGTATAGACATTCTGCAGATATTTATAAGAAGAATTCCCGGATTCTTTCACCAGTTCCAGAAACTCTGAAAAATGATCCTGCTTTAATGCTTCTGTTTCCTGGCGTACCCTTTCATTCTCATTCATAAAATGAATGGCCCGAAGAAGCGCGCGGTCGCCGGCTTTTTCCCGAATCTGTGGTATATCTCTCAGGATTTCCTGTTTGGATACCTCGCCCAGCACTTCTTTTCCAAAGCACTCTGCAACCTGCTTCATTTCCTGCGGGATTGCTGCATAATCCGGGGTCAGATCCGCATGGGATCCTTTCGTATCGGTAATGCACAAACTGTATCCATGGGCATCCAGGTCAAGCTGCACCTGCTCTATCTCAGGCCGCTTGACATTGGCAAAATTGATATGGACCAGGCTGCCGACAGAACATGCCATCTGGTCCATCAGTCCGCATGGCTTGCCAAAATAAACATTTTCCGCATACTGGCCAATCTTTGCAATTTCCACCGCGGATATTTCGTGATTATTATAAAGATAGAACACGATCGTTCCGATCAGTGTTTCAAAAGCTGCGGAAGAGGATAAGCCGGCACCAATTAAGACATCGCTTGTAATATAGGCCTGGAATCCACCTATGCTGTACCCGTTGGTCTTTATCTTTGCAAGAACACCTCGGATCAGGGCCGCTGTTGTTCCCTCCTCAGACTTGCGCTTATCCAGATCATCAATATCAACCGTAATTTCCGATGCATAACCATCCGATAAAATTGTTACCTGCGGCCGGTTTATTTTTTTGACTATGGCAATGGCATCACGGTTAATGGATGCTGCCAGCACTTCCCCATGCTGATGATCCGTGTGGTTACCGCCGATCTCGCTTCTTCCTGGCGCACTGAATATCTCTACTTCATCTGCGCCAAACGTGGCATTATACTGGTAAAGTGCCTGTATATAACGATTTTTCTCATACGAAATAATGTACGGATCCGCATAAATCTCGTTCAGGCGTTCATCGAACTGTCCCTCATGGATTGCTTCAATGATCTTATTCGTTCTCATAATCCATCTACCTTTTACTTTCTGAAACCCATTTCTGGTCTGTCCTAATCTATTTTCTTTTCTGATGCATACGGGAAATCTATTTCCATGTCACGGAAATAATACTTTTTATCCCGGTCACTGATCTCTCTTAAAACCCTGCAGGGATTTCCTACTGCCACCACATTGGCCGGAATGTCCTTTGTTACCACACTTCCGGCCCCGATCACGGTATTATCACCAATGGAAACACCCGGCAAAATGGCAGCGTTGCTTCCAATCCACACATTTTTTCCGATGTGGATCGGTAAAGAATAGTGTGCCACCATTTCCCGTAAATGCGGATCAACCGGATGTCCGGTTGTACAGATGGTCACATTGGGACCGATCATTGTCCGGTCTCCAATGTATACCTCTCCATCATCAATGATTGTCAGGTTAAAATTCGCATAGAAATTTTCTTCCAGATACACATGCTTCCCGTAAGACATATGAAACCCGTCTTCGATGTACACATGATCACCGCAGGATCCCAGCAGTTCCTTTAATATTCTCTGCCGCTGCTCCTGGTCCCCCGGCCTGCAGTGATTATAGTCAAACATCATTTCTTTGCAGTGTTTCCGCTCATTCTCCAGGCGTTCTTCTATCTGCTGATTGGCCGGGTCTACATGCCCGGACTCATAAAACAACATGCCCGCCCTGATACGTTCTTCCAGATTCATTTATCCATTCCCCATACCAAACATAATTTACTTTCAGGTTCCAGACGGCTATACATACCGTTTCCCCGCAGCCTTAACAGATAACAAATGAATAGGAAATAACATCTTCTGCATTGATACGGTATGCCTCCTCAACATCACTTCCCCAGCTGTCAATTCCGCCAACACCTCTTACCGCGCCGTAAACGCACAGAACCGTTCTTCTTGCCGGCGGCAGCTCTTCATGATGCGTTGCATTCTCGATTTCTGATGCAGTATATGGCAGGCAGGAAAATGCAAACGGCTCCTCTGCTTTTTCAATTCTTAATACCTGTAAAGAGCTGTCTCTTCTGCTGTTATCAAGGCTCGTATATCTCATGACTTCCAGCCAGTCCGTATCCATATGCATTCCGCATTCCTGCGGAACAAGGTATGGAGTAAGGCTTAAATCACTCACCTGATATACACCTTTTACAGCACCGGCTTTCCGGTCCGGATAGGTCTCGCCGGACAATCCCTCGTACAGATAACCGTCGGCAAGCGTCGGCATGATGAATCTCATGCCAAATACCGGAAGCTCCGGGAGTCCTTTCACTCCATGGTACTCCACATCTACCTTGATTTTTCCGTCTCCGCTCACGGTATAGCTTACGAGAACCGTTGCTGAGGGGGTACTGATCGTTCCATAGGTGAATTTAACGGTAATTTCATCTGCCTGCACATCGCCACCGTAGATATTATTATCCGGAGCATACTGCTTCTGCAGAACGCCATCCATGATAACCTCAATATTCTTACAGTCAATAAACATATCTGCTGCCAGCCAGCTTCCGCTTTTAATATGGAATTTATTTCCGCGGTCATTGTCCGTCAGAGCTCTCCAGAAAGTCGGCTTTGGGCAGCGGTACAGCCATTCGTAACCGTTTTTTACAATAGACTCCAGACCGCCCTGGGCATAAGAGAAGATATATTCAAACCCTTCTCCGTGTACGCCAAGTACATAATCACCGTAAACCACTCTCAATTTCCCATTATCTGTATAAGCCATAATAATACCTCACTTCCTGCATAGCCGGCTTCTCCACACGGTTTGCGAATACAATTCCATCTCCTGAAAATTCATAATCGGAAGGTCTGTCATCAAAATCTCCGCCATAGCGAAGCACTTCTTTCCCCGTAACTTCATCCTTCACATAAAGTGCCTGATCAATAAAGTCCCAGATAAATCCGCCATGGTACATGTCATATTTATCAATCAGGTGCATATAGGTGCCAAGCCCGCCCATGGAGTTTCCCATGTCATGCATGAACTCACATAAGAGGTAAGGCTTCTTCGGATCATTGTCCAAATACTCTTCAATCTCATACGGTTTTGCATACATACGGCTTTCCACATCGGAAATCGTGTCTTCATAGGCTCTGTTATAGAAGGAGCTTTCATAGTGGGTCAGGCGGCCATCCTGTTTTTCTTTATAATAGGTATTCATGGCCTCGATATCATCCCCTGCATAGGACTCATTTCCCAGGGACCAGAATAAAATGGCGGTATGGTTTTTAAACGTTTCAAAGTTGGTTCTGGCTCTGTCTACCACAGCCTCTTTCCACTGCGGGATTGATCCCGGCACGTTGCAGGAAGGTTCAATCGCGCCAAGCTTCTGGAAGGTTCCGTGGCTTTCCAGGTTGTTTTCGGCCATCATATAGATTCCTGCTGCGTCGCACATATAATACCACGGTATCTGATCCGGATAATGACAGGTGCGCACGGCATTGATATTGTTTCTTAAGATGCATTCAATATCTGACTTCATTTCATTCATGCTGATGCAGCGGCCTGTTTTAGGGCTCCACTCATGACGGTTCACACCGGTCAGGACCAGGCGTTTACCATTTAAATGGATCACCTTGTCGATCACATCGATCCGTCTAAAGCCGATATCATACGGTACTACTTCAACCAGGTTGCCGTTTTCATCCATCAGTTCCACATATGCATGATACAGATACGGACGATGGTTGTCCCAGGCTTTTACCTGCGCATCATCTGTCTGAATTTCTTCTGTGTAGATGCCGTTTTTCTCCTGCAGGGCAGCAGATTTTTCCAGCACAACACTTCCTTCCTGATCCTTTAACACAAACCGGGCATTGATTTTCCGGTTCTCCGGTGCGGATACTTTCAGATTTACAGTTACTTTGCCGCTCGCATTATCCTTATACAATTCCGGACGGAACCATACATCCTCCAGATGGATCTTTGGCACCGCGCGCAGGGTAACGTTTCTGAAAATTCCAAAGAAACGGAAGAAATCCTGATCTTCCAGGAATGCTGCCGTACTCATCTTATGCACCTGTACTGCCAGTACATTGCCCTTTTCCCGGATGAATGGTGTCAGATCAAACTCGGAAGGAGTAAAGCTGTCCTCTGCATATCCTACGAACTGACCGTTCAGCCACAGATACATTGCCTCTTCTACGCCTTCAAAGCAGATGCGGACTCTCTTGGAACATAGTTCCGGATTCAGATCAAAGCGTTTGATATAGGAACCTACCGGATTATACTCAGCTTCGCTGAACATTCCGGCTCCGTCTCCTGTGCTCTCCATGCTGTAGGCGCCTCTGCGGTATTCTTTTCCCTCCCATGGGTACATGGTATTGATGTAGCGGATCTTATCATATCCGGCCAGTTCAATATGGCCCGGCACCATGATCTTGTCAAAGTTTTTCGCATCAAAATCCTCTTCATAGAAGTTTACCGGTCTGCTCTTAACATTCTTACTGAAAGCAAATTCCCACTGTCCATTTAAAGACTGGATCAGTGCGTTTTCCTTTTTTTCCAGTGCTTCATTGCTTTCATAATAAGTATGATCACTGTGCGCTTCCAGCTGATTTACCCGGAATACTTCCGGATTATCCAACCATTTCATATCTGCATTCATGTTCTATCTTCTCCTTTTCTAAAATAAGCCCCTAAAGAAAACTTTAGAGGCTATTGATTTATGATTCCTGCATATTTTCAATTAATTCGCGGTTTGCACCCTCCACATTTAAGAAGGAAAGGATAACCGTAATAATGATATCAAAGATAAATGGCAGCCAGAGGTACATAAAGTACATCATTTTGATACAGCTGGCCGGCTGAACAGCATTATCCATATTGATGTATCCACTGATATCAAGCAGCCATCCGGAAAGGGCAATACCAATACCACCACCGAGTTTTACACCCATGGAAGTGCAGGAGAACATGGACCCATCAATACGTTTTCCGCTCTTTAAATAGGTATATTCGGAACACTGTGCAATAACCGCACTCATGTCTCCCTGCCACGGGCCTTCACCTAAAGAGGTCATTGCGATAAATAACAGCATCAGCGGGATACTTCCCATATAACCTGCAAATACTACCAGCAGACGGGAAAAGCTTGCAAATACATAGCTGTATTTATTCAGCTTGTACATTCCATTCGCTTTTGCTACCAGCATTGGTGTAATCGCCAGAGCAATGATCAGAGGGATATTGTTAGCCCATGAGAACACACCGAATAAGTTCTTATTTAACAGAACATAGGTCATGAAGAAGATTCCCACATTAACCATTGCCGCACGAAGCTGCTGTAAAATGTAGATCACACAGATCATGGAAAAATACTTATTCTCAAACAGCAGCTTTACAGTCTGCTTGAAAGAAAGCTTATCATCCTCAATACCCATGGAACCATTGGATTTTAATTCTTCTTCGGGAAGTTCTTTTACGGAAAATACTGCAAGGGTATTGGTAATGATACCGATCACACAGTAAATAAGTGCAATGATTCTCCATGCTGCTGCACCGTTTCCAAGATATTCAACGGCTCCTACAGTAATAGACTGAATTGCAAGGTTTGTACCAAAGGAAAACATAAAGCGGAAGGAACCCATCTGCACGCGCTCTTTACTGTTCTTTGTTACCAGAGAAGTTAGAGCTGCATATGCGATGTTATTTGCAGTATAAAAAACTGCATTTAACAGGGTATAACAAATAAAGAACCATGCATACTGCGCGGTCTTTCCCATATTGGTAGGGATTGCGAAAACCCCGTAGAGCGTGATAGCGCAGCCGAAGAAACCATAAAACATCCATGGTCTCGCCTTACCCATTTTGCTCTTTGTCCGGTCGATCATGGTGCCGAAAAAGATGTCCGTAATGCCATCAAATAATTTGGATACTGCGATCAAGGTGCCAACGATGCCTGAATTTAAGCCAATCGTGTTTGTCAGATAAATCATGACAAAGGATGACAGGAACGCATATACCACGTTTCCTGCAATATCTCCGCTACCGTACCCCACTTTGTTATACCACTTCAGGTATGTCTTCTCTTCCATTCTAATCCCCTTTTCCCATAATAGTTTTTTCATCCAGCCTTCACAATACGTTGTAACTACTATATAAAAATGCGGGTTAAAATTCCATATCTTTTATGAGATAGAATATGCACAAAATGATAGTGTTGAATATTTTTTGTTGTTTTTCACATATTATATTGTTTATATAGTTGTGTTTATTTAATTAATTCGCAAAGTTGTATAGTCTGATTTTGCTTTTTATTTGAAAAAATTATTATTTTTTAAATTTTCTTTCACCTGGACAATATTCTTAAAGTGATTTCATTCATCAGATTCTTACGCATTTTGGCATAAAACAGTAGAAAGGTATTTCTGCAAAAAGCGTAATAGTGTACCAGCAACCACTGAATTTGTTGTTTTTGAAAATGCAAGTCCAATGGTCCGGAAGCATTCGGGCTTGAGCATTCGAATTTCTACTTCATCCGTAAATGCACTCATAACCAGTTTTTGCGAAATGGTTACCCCAAGTCCGTTTTTCACAAACGCCATAATCAGCGTATCGTCGCGAAAGCTGTAAGAGACCTGCGGCTTTTTAGTATATTGACTCAGAAGATGCAGAATATCGTTATCACAGCCAGGTGTTTCTATAATAAATGGGTATTCCAGCAAATCCTCTACTTTGATCCGCTCTTTCCTTGCCAGCGGATGCCCTTTAGGCAATACCGCGCAGAGCGGATCCTGAAATAAAGGATAAAATTTTAAATCATCTGCAACAATGGAAGACAGGAAACCACAATCTACCTGGCCATGCATAATCCAGTTGCGAATCTCATCATAGTTTCCATCGAGAATCTGAACCTCTACCTGCGGAAAATTTTCTTTGAAATAATGGATCACATCCGGCATCCACATGGCTGTCACACTGGTAAAACATCCAACACGTAGCTTTCCTTCTATCTTATTATTAATATTGAAGGCTGCCTGCATGAGTTTTTCTTTCTGGTTGACCATATCCTGAATGTAGGGAAGCAACCTGATCCCATTATCTGTCAGGGCAACTCCTTTTTTCGCCCTGGCAAATAACTGCACTTCCAGTTCTTCTTCAAGGCCGGCCATCATCTGGCTGATCCCGGACTGTGTATAATCCAGTGCATCTGCTGCTTTTGAAAAGCTTCCAGTCTCACACACTTTCAAAAAAACATCATACCGATCTCTTATCTCTTTCATAATTCCGCTCTATCCATTACATTTCTTTATGTATAATAGTAAAAACATTTGATTTACTTATATTTTATCATGTGCTATCGTATTTAGGCAAATCAAATTTAGGAGAAAAATTATCATGGGGAAAAAATCAAATCACTTTTCAGGACAACTTGGTTTTGTTCTTGCCGCGGCCGGAAGTGCCGTGGGCGTGGGAAACTTATGGCGGTTTCCATATCTTGCTGCCAAAGACGGGGGCGGACTGTTTTTAATCATTTATCTACTTCTTGTGCTTACCTTTGGTTTCACCCTACTCACTTCTGACATTGCGATTGGACGGCGCACACAGAA
>ENA-OROQ01001629-OROQ01001629.1-human-gut-metagenome-genome-assembly--contig:-NODE-1629-length-10349-cov-2.0307_pt1 | contig 10349 bp, 8 predicted proteins | sample MGYA00242136_ERZ509062 | MGnify/ENA primary metagenome ERZ509062 (study PRJEB26280, sample SAMEA2338735) | human gut metagenome | biome: human gut; feature: human-associated habitat; material: faeces...
GGTGCCTCCGTTTCCTGTGATCTCATCCATCATATTTAAGGCAATTACCATGGGAACATCCATTTCCAGAAGCTGCATGGTAAGATACAGGTTGCGTTCAATATTGGTAGCGTCTACAATATTGATGATCGCCTTCGGCCTGTCCTCCAACACAAAGTTTCTGGATACGATCTCCTCATTTGTATAGGGAGACATAGAATAAATACCCGGAAGATCCGTAATTCGCGTATTGGCATACCCCCTGATGGGGCCATCCTTGCGGTCTACCGTAACGCCGGGGAAATTCCCCACATGCTGATTGGCTCCGGTAAGCTGGTTAAACAGAGTGGTTTTACCGCAGTTCTGGTTGCCTACCAGGGCATATGTAAGAATTTCACCCTCAGGAAGGGGATTTCCCTCTCCCTTCACATGATATTTTCCATCCTCTCCCAGGCCGGGATGAACACTGTTGTTAATATTTTGTGCCCCCTCATGGCTGCGGGTACGGATGTCAATGGGTTCAATCTCGATCTGATCCGCATCATCCAGGCGCAGAGTCAGCTCATAACCGTGGATCTGCAGCTGCATGGGATCTCCCATGGGCGCCAGCTTCACAGCCGTTACCTCTGCTCCCGGTATCACCCCCATATCCAAAAAATGCTGGCGCAGAGCGCCTTCCCCGCCAACTGCCTTTATGACAGCACTCTTTCCTATTTCCAAATGCTTCAGTGTCATTTTTCTTTGTCCTTTCTCATACTCTGAAACGACGTTCATCTGTATTCTTGCGAAGTTAGTTTATGATAATTTTTATCATTTGTCAAGCACGCTTTGTTTAAGCTAACTATAAATCGAATCATTTTACTGCTTCTTTCCCCCACCGATCAGATCATAGCTTTCCCCTATCATCCTCTTTATGATTTCATCCGGAATCCTCCCGTCCAAAGGAATTGAATTCCAGTGCTCCTTATTTTGATGGTATCCCGGCTGTATGGAAGGGTATGCCTTTCTCCAAAATTCTCTCCATTGAGGATCAACCTTTACATTCACCCACATAGTCCCATTTCTCTCATACGTCCAGGCAAAGGCTTTACGATTCTTTTTATATCTAAGAAGTACCCAGTTCGGATCGTGAAACGGCGTATCTATATACACATCCTGAAAGGTCATTCCATAATCTAATACCTCTCTGCGTTCTTTCATGTGAAATCTTCTTTTCTCCTTCCCATTTCTGCAAAACAAACACTCTGCCAAAAGCATACAGCAAAGCAGAAGATTCCGCTAGCCACAGAATCTTCTGCCAAAATCACTCCGCTTATAAATAATCTGTTTCCATCTGATTATAAATTTCTTCCAACTCTGCCGCAATCCGCCGGATGATTCCCGGCTCAAAGGGGGAATCCAGACCTGCATCCTTTAACATACAGGTAAAAAAGTCTGAAGCACTGGCTTCGCAAAACGCCAGATAGCTTTTCCAGGCTGCTCTGTAGTCCTTTTGCATCCAGATCTTATACTGAAAGGCATTCGTCTGAGCAATTACATAATCAATATAATAAAATGGGAAGCTGTAGATATGGTGCTGGCGCTGCCAGAAGCCACCTTCTGCATAAAAGGAAGATTCCTCCTCATATGTCAGGTGAGGTTTGTACTGCTTTTCTAATTTTTTCCAGATATCCTTTCGCTCTGCCGGAGTCATTTCCGGATGATCGTATACAATGTGCTGAAATTCATCTACCATACTGCCATAGGGAATAAATACTACCGCATCCTCCAGCTGGGATTTTAAGAAATCTCCGGCCCTGCTGCCGAAGAACTGCTCCATCCATGGATTCGTAAAAAACTCCATAGACATAGAATGGGTCTCCGCAGTTTCCATGGTGATATCGGAATGCTCCATAACCGGATCTTTTCCAGAAATATATCCCTGGAATGCATGGCCGCACTCATGGGTCACTACATCCACATCCCCGGCGGTTCCGTTAAAGTTGGCGAAAATAAAAGGAGCATGATAATCAGGCAGATAGGTCATATAGCCTCCCACCTGCTTATGGGGACGGGCAAATACATCAAACAGATCCCCTTCCATCATAAAGTCGAAAAATTCTCTGGTTTCAGGGGATAATTCCTCATACATTTTCTGCCCGCTCTTTAAGATTTCCTCCGGGGTTCCCGTTGGTTTGGGACTTCCCTCCGGAAAGCTTAAGCCCTCGTCCATGTGGTACAAGGTGTCAAGACCCAGACGTTTCCTGCGGTTTTCCCACATTTTTTCCGCAAAGGGAACCCAGTCCTTTTTAATCTGCTCCCGGAACTGCTCTACCTCTTTTCTTCCGTAGCTGTTGCGGTTCATACGACAGTAGCCCAGATCTGTATAGGTCTCAAAGCCGAGCTTCTTTGCCTGCGCCGTACGGTTTTTTACCAGCTTATCATACAGTTCATCCAGCTGGTCTGCAATCCCCTCATAAAACGCATTCACCTTTGCAGCCGCCTTTTTCCGGATTTCCCGATCCTCATGGTTTAAATATGGCGTCATCATGGAAAGATTAAGGAGTTTTCCCTTCCAGTCAATCTTTGCGCCGGCAAGCAGTTTTTCGTACTCTGTCACAAGGGCATTTTCTTCCTGCATCAAAGGGATCACTGCCTCGCTTACAGACTTTGCCGCAAGCTCAATATTTTTAAATGCAGGCCCGCCGATGACCAGCTCCAGCTCCTTGCGGTATGGAGAAGCAAAGAGGAGCTTCTTATACTGCACCTCCTGATTGGAAAATGCGGGCATTTCCTGGTCATAATACGTTTTCTCTTCCTCATAAAAGGGATCTGTGGTATCAATACTGTGACGGATTTCCGCCAGAGTAGCCTGGGTTTTGATGCGGCCCATCAGCTTATAGTAGCGTCTGTGGACCTCCATCTGTTCCTGAGGCGTACCGGCTTCCTGAAAAGCCTTTATAATAGAGGAAAGCTCCTCTTTGGCGGCATCAAAATCAATCCGTTCATAGGGCATTTCACTGAATTTCATGTTAGGTTCCTCCTGTTTATGACTAGTATGGATCATTTTTATTTTATCATTCCTGTCAGCTTCCAGCCGAATCCTTTGAAACAGGCATAACCACCGGCCAGTGAAGCCCCCTCTGATTGGAAAAACCATAATCTGCCTTTTCCCTGTATTTCGGCGCCTCTACGCCTGTCAGTTTTCCGTCCGAAATCCAGTTTACATCTTCTCCGTACAGCTGCTGCATCAGTTCCTTTTCCAGCGCTTCCTGTATCTGCCTTACCTCAGACCTCCCTGACAGATCTTTCATTTCCATTGGGTCCTGTTCAAGATCAAAGAGCTGAATCCTGTTTCCCCATGGATAATAAATGAGTTTAAAGCGTCCGTCATGGATCATGCGCGTAGCTCTTGGCCCCTCGCTTATTTCTCCAAACAGAACCTGACGCTTTCTCTCACCAAACAGATTTTCCCCTTCTGACGTATCCGGCACCGGAATTTTGCAGAATTCCAGAAGGGTAGGCATAATATCCTCCAGACAGGCCAGACGCGTATCCTTCTTTCCCCTCAGGGAAGCTACAGGCTTTCCTGAAAAGAGCAGCGGTATATGGGATGAATTTTCATAAAAACTGCGTTTCCCCGCCATCTTATGCTGGAACAGCATTTCCCCATGGTCGCTGGCAAACACAATCAGTGTATTATCCAGTATTCCATTTTCCCTCAGCGCTCCCAGTACCAGACGAATCTGATGATCAATCAGAGTACACTGGGCAAAATAGGCTTTCTTTGCCAGCTTTATCTCTCTGTCGCTGTAATGCCTGCCGGATTCTGTCATTTCCTTCATGATAAAGCTGTCGTCAACCCAGTCTCCTGCTGGCGGCAGAGTAATATCCTCGTCTTTATACATATCCAGATATTCCTTCAGCGGAACCAGCGGCGGATGTGGAAACTGATAGGACAGATAAAAGAAGGAAGGACGTGTAGGATCTCTCCTTTGAATCTGCCGCACCATCTGTGCCGTAGTCCACACGGTAGGATGCATCCGTCTTTCAAGGGGCCATGGAGTCGTATAATATGTATTATTTCCCATAGCATGAGAAAACTCCTGCCCTACCGCTCCGTTTTCCGCCAGCCATATCTGATAATCGTCCAGAACGCCAAATTCATAGCGTCCCTCTTCCTGAAGAATCACCTCATTAAAACCAATACGGTTTCTCTGGGGATACACATGAAGCTTTCCCACTGCCACAGTCTGATATCCGGCATCCGAAAATGCCTGGGCCAGTGTTTTCGCTTCCGGCATCTTCATCCGGTCGCTGTATACCCTGTCACCATGGCTTCTGGGGCTCATACCTGTCATCAGACTCCGTCTGGCCGGTATACATACCGGACAGGTGCTGTAGCAGTTTGTATAAATCACCCCGTCTCTTGCCAGCTGGTCAATGGTGGGAGTCATAATTTCACTGCACCCTCTATACCCCATAAAATTCTGAGACCATTGATCTGTCTGTATAAAAAGTACGTTATATCTCTGATTGTCCATGCCCTTCTCCTTTCGAGTGCTGCTTCCCCCCTGTAAAAGCGTCTGTCAGTGAAAGCCCGCCGGATTCTGACTCCCGCGGGCTTTCGTCATCGTTTCTATCCCTGCTTCGGCTGCTTATTTCACAGCGCCGATCAGTTCTTTTATATCCTCTATTCCGTGGCGTTCCATATATGCCCGGATACCGTCTACGGTTTCCACAGTTGCATATGGATTGTGGAAATTGGCTGTTCCAATGGCTACAGCCGTAGCACCTGCCAGAATAAACTCCAGAGCATCCGCTGCATTGGCAATACCGCCCATTCCAATAATGGGGAGCTTAACCGCATTAGCTGCCTGATACACCATACGCACTGCCACCGGCTTGATAGCAGGGCCGGAAAGTCCGCCTGTTTTGTTGGCTACGGCAAAGGTACGGCGCTCCACGTCAATTTTCATTCCCGTTATGGTATTGATCAGGGAAATCGCATCTGCACCGCCTGCCTCAGCAGCCTTTGCCATCACGGTAATATCTGTCACATTGGGACTGAGCTTCATAATAATCGGCTGCTTTGCATGAGCCTTTACTGCCTTTGTAATCGCCTCAACCGCCTTTGGGTCCTGACCGAAAGCAATTCCCCCCTCTTTTACATTGGGGCAGGAAATGTTGATCTCCAGCATATCCACCGGCTCTTCTCCCAGACGCTCTACTACCTCAATGTAGTCCTCTGTGGAACGGCCGCAGACATTCACAATAATTTTTGTATCATATTTCTTCAAAAATGGAATATCACGCTTTGCAAATACGTCAATTCCCGGATTCTGCAGACCAATGGCATTGATCATACCGCCGTAGGTCTCCGCGATTCTGGGAGTGGGATTTCCGGGCCAGGGTACATTTGCCACACCCTTGGTCACAACGGCGCCCAGACGATTTAAATCTACAAATTCACTGTATTCCATACCGGAGCCAAAGGTTCCGGAGGCTTCCATCACCGGATTTTTAAATTCCACTCCGGCGATATTTACACTCATATTCACAGGGCCGTCCTCCTTTACAGTTCAATCTCATCTGCCAGGAATACAGGGCCGTCCTTGCAGATACGCTTATTGTGCACCTGAGAATGCTCGTCCTTTTCCTTTGACTGGCAGACACAGGCCAGACAAGCGCCCACGCCGCAGGCCATCTTCTCCTCCAGAGAAATCCAGCACTGGATGTCATGCTCTGCTGCATATGTTTTTAAGGCGCGGAGCATGGGAGTTGGGCCGCAGGCATAGATCACATCTGCGGTCAGTGCATGTTCGCGGATGGCGTCCAGTACATTTCCCTTTGTACCGCGGCTTCCGTCCTCTGTAGCCGTGTAAACCGGGCCGTAAGCCTCAAATTCATCCTTTAAAAACTGCTGGCTGTCACGATAGCCGATCACAGACTGAACCATCTCAGAGCCGTTCAGGGCGCTTAACTCCTTTGCAAGCTGCAGCATGGGAGGAATACCAATGCCGCCGCCGATGAGGAAGGCCTTCTTCCCTTCCAGAAGAGGGAAGCCATTTCCCAGAGGGCCCAGGATATCAACGGTATCTCCCGCCTTCAGAGCGGAAAACTCCTCTGTCCCTGCTCCTGCCACTCTGTATACCAGACGCAGTTGTCCAGACTCTTTATCGATGCCGCAGAGACTGATGGGTCTTGGAAGCAGACGGGAACCGTCCTTTGAATAAACGGACACGAACTGTCCTGCTGCCGCCTGGGATGCAATCTCATCAGCCTGCAGCCTTAAATCATAAATGCCTTCAGCCAGCTGTTCCTGTGAAACAACTGCGGCTGTCATTTTTAACTTTGCCATGAAACTTTCTCCTATTTCCTGTTTTCGCTCAAACGCCGGAATTTATCTTACAGTACGCTGTTGATATCAGCTACCATATCAATCACAGCCTGTCTGGATGCCTCGGCAAAATTCTCAGCGCCGAACTTCTTATACTTCTCCTGCTTATAGGCTGCGATAATGCCCCTGGAGGAATTTACGATAGCTCCTAAGCCGTCCTTGTTAAAGCAGTGCTTTAAGTCCTCAGCCGTACCGCCCTGAGCGCCGTATCCCGGTACCAGGAAATAGGTATGAGGCATCAGGTTTCTTAAAATGCGGCTCATCTCCGGATAGGTTGCGCCTACCACTGCGCCTACATTGCTGTATTCGCCGTCCATGGAAGCATTGCCCCACTCTACCACCTTCTCTGCCACCCACTCATACAGCGGACGGCCATCGATCAGGCGGTCCTGGAACTCGCCGCTGGAAGGATTGGAGGTCTTAACCAGAACAAAAAGACCTCTGTCATGGCTATTGCATACATCTACAAATGGCTTCACGCCGTCTGTTCCAAGATATGGATTTACGGTAAGAAAATCTGTATCAAAGGCGCTGTAGGTCTTGGAACCCACCTGTACGCTGCCGATATGACCGGCGGCATAAGCAGCAGAAGTAGAGCCGATATCGCCTCTCTTTGCATCGCCGATTACAACCAGTCCCTTTTCCTTACAGTAATCTACGGTTCTCTTATAAACCTTTAAGCCCTCAATACCGAACTGCTCGTACATGGCAATCTGCGGCTTTACAGACGGGATCAGATCAAAGGTATGATCTACGATTTCCTTATTAAACTGCCAGATCGCCTCTGCCGCTCCCTCTAAGGTCTCGCCGTACTGCTCAAAGGCTGCTGCCTGAATATGCTCCGGAACATAGGAGAGCATAGGGTCTAAGCCTACGCAGATCGGAGCCTTGGTTTTCTGTATTTTTTCAATTAACTGACGGATCATAATATCCTCCTCTTATCTTGTGATATGTTATAATTCTATCACAGTTTTTACCGTCTGAACAGTACCCATTTTCCCCGAAACCCGTATGCAGAGGCGCTTACTTTTTCTCTCTCATCATCACCACTGCAGACGGAGTTTCTCCTCCCCGATGCACCGTAACATGGGCCCGTCTCACACAGGTGCTGTCAAAGCCGTCCTCTGTATTGCTGTTGGGGAAAATAAAATTTTTGCCGCTGGATGTAACGGTCAGCCGGAGGCTGTGCCCCGGAAGGAAGGTATTTGATATCTTTGTCGTGCGAATGGTGATATCATAAATCCGGCCCGGCTCCAGATACTCGGCTTTTTCAAAGCCATTTCTGTATTTTGCTCCCAGAACGCCGTCTGCCAGCTTGATGGAGCGGCCGGTTTCATCCACATCTGTAATCCGCACCATAAAATCCGTATCCGGACAGTCGCAGGAAACATACAGCTTCACTGCCAGTTCTCCTGTAACGGTAAAGGCTTCTTCAAATGGCTTTGTGGTATAGGAAAGCATATCTTCCCGCTGTTCCACCGCCGTATAATCCTCCGGAACCTCCAGTTCATTTTCTGACATATCGATAACATGGATGGAAGGATCTTTGGGATCATAGAGATAGGAATCCTTCCCCCTGATTTCAGGAGCCTCAAAATACAGGTCTCCCCGGCCGCAGGCAATTCCAGTTCCGCCAGCCGCACCATCCGTCTCTCCCCCCAGATAAAGAAACATCTGCTCTGTATCCGCAGGCGGCCAGCTTTCTCCCGTCTTCCATCTGTTCTCACCTACGGTATAGTATTCCAGAGCTGAGGTCTTTTCAATGCCGTTTTCCACATCCTTTAAAAAATGCTCCAACCACTTCATGCAGAGGATATCCATATCATAGCGCAGGGCATCCGGGCCCATATGGACACCGTGAAGGTCATAATCTGCATTTCCGCTGTGCTTCCAGGGGCCAAGCACTGCCTTCCAGGTGCCCTCCGGCCAGTCCTTTACCAGCTCCAGAGCCTCAGTTGTACCCATTCCATTATCATCAAACCAGCCGGACATGATCAGAGCCGGAACCGGTCCGCCTTTATAATTCAGCTGCCAGTTCCCCTTTTTCCAAAAAGCGTCCTGGTCTTTATGCTTCAGCCATTCAGTCAAAAAAGGCAGTTCCCGGCCCAGAGCCCTTTTCGGAATATCCTCAATGGGCCGGATATCCAGAATCTCATCCCAGTTATCCTGCACCATCAGATCCGGCCGCATCCTCTGCTCCGACACGGAAAAACACCAGGCCAGCATACCGGAATCAAAGCAGCCGCCCCGTCTGGGAAGGTCTATAAAAGCACTTCCTGCACACACGCTAGAAAGCATGGCCTTCAGATGGGGATTTCCGCTGGCAGCCGCTGCCCACTGGACGTATCCCAGATAGGAGCCTCCGGTCATTCCCACCTTCCCGTCGCTCCAGGGCTGTGCAGCGATCCAGTTTAAGGTATCGTCACCGTCCTCGATCTCATAATACTGAGGCATCCATTCTCCAGTGCTGTCCTCTCGCCCTCTTACATCCTGAATTACCACCGCATAGCCTCTCTGAACAAAGCGGAAATACCCTTCTGCTCCCCGTTTTTTTCCGTAAGGAGTGCGGATGAGAACAGTGGGAAACCGCTGTCCCTCTGAGGGCAGATACACATCCGAAGCCAGCCTTTCCCCATCTCTGGTCTTTACAAAATCTGTTCCCAGAAAGCGGACGCCAAAACACCTTCTGTCGGGATTCACCTCATCCCAGGCTCTAAGAATGGTCCTCTCTTCCATGCCTTCCCTTACCAGAACGGCTGTATAATCACGGCCGCTCATTAAAACCGCCCAGATTTTTCCATTTTCATAGAAAAGGTCCATAGGGAATTTTTTATCTCTCTGGATATAGGCTTCTCCCCGGCGGTCTGTGAAACGCGCTCCATCCAGAATAAAGGTTTCCTGCTTCTGTGCTATTTTCTCCTCATAAGCCGCCTTCTTTTCAAAAAGATAAGCAATACTGCGGCTGCACAGCTTCTGCAAAAACTCATTTTCTTTTTCCCCGAACGGCTTTTCTTCACCAAGACGCCCTGTTTCCATATTCAGGACTTGAGCCGTCAGAGCTTCCTTTCCTTCCCGAAATTTTGCATAAAGAATACCGGAAAAATAAAAGTTCCAGATCATATTTTATCAGCCTCCTATCATCACATCCAAAATCCCGTCACCGTCAAAAAACCAATCACCACCGGCGGCACCAAAAGGGCCGGGAGCAGATTCAGCGTACGGATCTGCTTGATCCCTAAAATCCCCAGACCGCTGCTTAGGATCAGGATTCCGCCTACCAGGCTGATCTCCGTCATCAGCGCATCTGTGATAAAGGGCTCAATGAGTCCTGCCAGCAGATAGATGCTCCCCTGCCAGCAAAACAGTACAGCCGCCGCAATGGCGATGCCGAAACCAAAGGTAGAGCTGAGCACCGTAGAGGTGATGCCGTCCAAAATGGCATTGGTATATAAAAAGGTATTGTCACCCAGAAGGGCGCTCTGCATGGGGCCAAGAATCGAAAGAGTACCGGCACAGAACAGCAGGATCGCGGTGGAAAGTCCCTGGGACAGATTGGAGCCGCCGAAAAGCTTTCCCACCACCCGGTCAAAGGCGGATGCTAGATCCAGCCTTGTTCCCATCAGCCCTCCTATGGCCAGACTTACAATAAACAGTACATGATACTCTGATTTTGGCATAGCTTCTACAATGGAATTGATCCCCAGAGCCGTGGCTGCCAGCCCCATGGAATCCATCATCACAGTTTTATATTTTTCCCCGATCCCCTTTTTTAAGGTGCTTCCTGCCACGCTTCCTGCGAGGATCGCGCCGGCATTGGCAATGGTTCCTAACATCGTTCATCCCTCCTGTTTTAAAATTGATCCGGTCTGTTAAATGACCTTCCTCCCCATCCATTTTCCTGATAAATACCAGACAAAGGAAATCAGGTAATTGGCCGCCCAGCCCATGGGTACGGCATACCATACTGCAGCCACACCCCAGACAGGTGCCA